>Ga0209044_1000045_pt1 | contig 109284 bp, 94 predicted proteins | sample SaaInlV_130m_DNA_FD_184655 | JGI IMG/M metagenome (GOLD analysis project Ga0209044, IMG submission 184655) | Marine microbial communities from expanding oxygen minimum zones in the Saanich Inlet - SI037_S4LV_130m_DNA (SPAdes) (version 2) | ecosystem: Environmental > Aquatic > Marine >... | reverse complement strand
AGAAACCATTCCTTGCTCTATGAACTTGTCGGCTTCTCTGCGACTGGCAATCCCTGCCATACTCAGATATTTATTGATCCGGACCGCCCCATCTTGTGGTGCTGGCTCCTTTTTCTCAAATCCTGTAAAACGCTCATCCTTGGTAAACTTCTTATAGGATTTCTTCTTATCTCCTTGCCTGAACTCTTTGTTAGCGTTGCCCTTGCCTTTGAATTTGTCTCCGCGCTCATCTCTTTCTTCGGTAGACTCACGAGATTTAAAACCGTCTTTGAATTTTTTTCCTCCTAAAGATTTGCCACCTCTAGTTCGCGGTTTTCTTTCGTCCTCCGACTTTGTCGGGGATCCACCGCTATTCTTCTTCTTTTTGGTAGTTCCGCCTAGGACGATATACTCTTCCTTCTGCACCTTTTTCGCCCGCTTCTCCCAAGTACTCTTCTTAGCCATGATAAATTCTTGAAGTGCAAAGGTAATGCGATTAATCTGGTCAATATTCAGGACTACATTTGGGGTAATGCGATGGAAGATTGCCCAGCGGCTAGAATTGAGATGGTGGAAACGCTATTTGAGAAATCGTAACCTGGAAGAATACCTTTCATGGAAGAAAGCATACTGGCAGGATTTTGTGGCTCAACTGAATCTTCCAAAAATCGAAGGAAGGACTCTCGATGCCGGGTGTGGACCAGCAGGTGTCTTCATGATTTTGAACGAAGCCGATGTAACAGCAATCGATCCGCTGCTCGAGAAATACGAGAATGATCTTAACCTTCCTTCAGAAGAATATAAGGAGCGCATCACGTTCAAACCACTGGGAATTGAAGATTATTTCATGATTGAACATTTTGACTTTATCTTTTGCCTCAACGCAATCAATCATGTGAAGGATATGAGCAAAGCCTTGCATAATCTAGGTGAGTCACTTAAACCTGGAGGAAGAATGATAGTCAGCATTGACTGTCACAACTTCAAATTGTTCAAGGGACTTTTTAAAATTCTCCCATTTGACATTCTGCACCCACACCAATTTGATCTTGACGAGTATCAATCTCAATTGATGAATGAAGGAATCAAGGTTGAGCGAAGTATCCTGATCAAGAATGGCTTTATATTCAATTACTATGCGCTGGTTGGTCGTCGTATATAGCCTCATTTTTATGTCGACGTCCGGGTCTGCTCAGAAATGGCATGAACCCAGCGACACGCTGAATAAGCAACGTGCGAATTTCTTGACAATCGGTCAAAGCTGTCTGTGGCTTGGGTCTCAAGCAGGATTGTACATGGCGTGGTACAGTCAATATGACCAGGAACCTTTTCACTTTTTTAATGATTGGCCCGGTTGGATGCAAATGGATAAGGTTGGTCATGTGGCGGCGACGTATCAAGAAGGCTGGATTCTTTACAAAATGAACCGCTGGGCAGGAATGACAGAAAAACGGGCTCGGAATCAAGCCTTGATTATGAGCTACGGATTTCAAACCACGTTTGAAGTCATGGACGGCTTTTCGAGCGGTTGGGGTTTTAGTTGGTATGACCAAGCGGCAAACACCGTTGGGTCAGGACTATTCTGGGCACAGCAGAAGGCGTGGGGTGAGCAACGAATCATTACCAAATTTTCATTTTGGCAAAGTGGATTAACCAATGCTCCTTGGTTTGAGGGATCTCGTGCTAGGACGCTCTATGGGAAATCCGTTTTCGAGCAATGGCTCAAAGACTATAATGGTCAGACATATTGGCTAAGTGCCAATGTTTGGTCTCTTGTAGGTAAGCCTGATCGATTTCCGAAGTGGTTGAACATCGCTGTTGGTTACAGTGTCGACAATATGCTTGGTGCAGAATCGAACTCTTGGGACGTCATCACCGTCGCGGGACAATCCATTGAAGAACTTCCATACACCTCTCCGCTGATCCGTCAACGTCAATACCTATTGTCGTTGGACATTGATTTGTCACATGTGGATCTTCCACCCTATTTAACATGGGTGAAACCTGTCTTTGGTCTTGTTAAATTTCCGTTCCCGGCGCTTGAGATCAATTCACACAATGGTCTGCGAGGCCATGCTATTTACTTCTAGCTCACCAAGTGGGCTGAAATGCCCCTTCAATGTGCTCGAGTCACTGGGCATCCTGGTTTAGGATGATGCCAACCACATCAAACCTCACTTCAACATCTAGATCATTCCGCTGAACGTATGCGTTTGCCGCCCTGATCAAATGAGCTTGTTTCTTTCTGCTCACAAACTCTTCTGGATTTCCAAAGTAGTCTGAGGCTCTTGTCTTCACCTCGACGATTGCGAGGTCATTATCTTTCAGCGCAATGATGTCAATCTCTTCCCGACCATATCTCCAATTTCGATCAAGGATGGAGTAGCCTGATTTCATGAGATGTGAAACAGCCAAATCCTCGCCTAAATCTCCTAAGTCGTTGTGATCAGCCATGGGTTATAGTTGGATTTTCAAGAAAAGTAAAACCCTTTCTACCTCCAAAAAAATGATTAAGAATCTTTGGCTATTAGTAGTCCAGTCTGGCTCCCTCGTCACTAACAATCAAAGCCCCAATTCTTCCTGAATAAACAGCTTGGTTATTTTCCACATGACCGATCGGTGCATTGAATGCAACTGGGTAGTCATAATCTGAGACAGCCTCGAGAATAATCTCTTCTACTGTCTTTCCAAATGGAATGGGATTGTCCATCATCTCAGTGAATTGGCCGACAACCAATCCGGATAGGTTTTCCAAATGCCCTGCGCGCTTCATGAACATCATCGTCCGATCGAGATGGTACAGGTATTCCGTAAGATCTTCTAAAAACAGGATTTTACCAGAATATTCTGGTTCGCTGTTACTTCCTGAAATGGAATGAAGAACAGCCAAATTTCCTCCAACAATAATTGCCTCAGTATGCCCTGGACGATTCAGGGAATGAGATTCCCATACTAGGCCTTCAAGCTGACCAAAAAGGGCTTTTTTCAGGGACTCACTCCCTTTGTTGGCTGCACCTTCGGCGAAGAATATTGGCATAGAAGAATGGAGTGTTTCGATCCCTAAGTTTCGATTAACATGTGAGTGCAATACTGTCAAATCACTAAACCCGCAAAGCCATTTGGGGTTCTTTTTGAACTGGTTCCAATCAACTTGATCAATGATTCGAGCTGTACCGTATCCACCACGAGCAAAAATCACCGCTTTGATTTCTGGATTATCAAGTGCTTTCTGCAAATCCGCAATCCGCTCTTCATCGGTTCCGGCAAACTGTCTGTCAGATCGGTGAATCGACGATCCCAAAACCACTTCCAATCCCCACGACTCAATCTGTTTAAGAGCGCCGTTAATTTGACCATCTTCGATTTTCTTGGCCGAAGCCACAATGGCAATTTTGTCTCCTGTTTTCAGATAGTTTGGCCGTTTCACAGGACTAAGGTATTACTACTTTTGCCCTCTTCGAAAGCAGAGGATAAAAATGCCTAAACGTCACCTTGTTACTTCCGCTCTACCCTATGCAAATGGACCGTTACACATTGGTCATATTGCAGGAGCATATTTGCCTGCAGATATATATGTGAAGCATTTGCGTGCTAAGTACGGTCATGAAAACGTGCTCTACGTTTGTGGCTCGGACGAACATGGAGCGGCCATCTCCATGAAGGCCATTAAGGATAAGACGACTCCAAAAGCCATTGTAGATCAGTTTCACGAGCTCAATAAAAAGGCATTTCAGGATTTTGGAATCGATTTCGATGTTTACCATCGAACATCTGCTGATTTACATCATCAAACATCTCAAGAATTCTTCTTAAACCTTCACGAAAAAGGCGTGTTCAAAAAGGTCGAAAACCAGCAGATGTATGACGCAGAGGCCAAGCAGTTTCTGGCCGATCGCTTCATCGTTGGAACTTGCCCAAACTGCAGCAGTGATCGAGCTTATGGCGATCAATGTGAGAATTGCGGCAAGGCGTTAAGTCCATCCGAACTCATTAATCCTCATTCTACACTCAGTGGAGCAAAGCCTGAAATGCGCGAAACGTGGCATTTCTATTTACCCATGGGCGACCATAGCGAATGGGTTGAGGACTTTATTCGAAATGGAAATTTAGAAGGCGTCGCACATCATGATGCCAAAACTTGGAAAAAGCACGTTGTTGGTCAGTGTTTGAGTTGGATTGAAGGCGGACTAGGTGATCGGGCAATGACCCGCGACCTCGATTGGGGCGTTCCTGTTCCGCTCGAAGGCGCTGATGGAAAAGTACTCTACGTCTGGTTGGATGCTCCAATCGGATATGTTTCTGCTACTAAGCAGTGGGCAATCGAACAAGACAATCCAGATGATTGGAAACGTTGGTGGCAAGATGATGACACCGAAATGGTTCATTTCATCGGCAAGGACAACATCGTTTTTCATTGCATCATTTTTCCGATTCTGCTGAAAATGCATGGTGAGTATAACCTTCCGACGAATGTTCCGGCCAATGAGTTTCTGAACCTTGAAGGAGACAAAATTTCAACTTCTAGAAATCACGCTGTTTGGCTTCATGAATACTTGGATGATTTTCCGGAACGTGTTGATGAATTGAGATTTGTATTGACCTCTATTGCGCCCGAATCGAAAGACAGTGAGTTTACATGGAAAGACTACCAAGCACGTGTCAACAATGAGCTTGTCGCGATTCTAGGAAACTTTGTAAATCGGGTGGTTGTTTTGACAAACAAGTACTACGATGGAGTTGTGCCGTTTGGAAATGTCGATCCTGACATCGTTGAAACTTGTCAGAAGCACCTGACACAATCCGAGCGGCACATAGAAAACTTCAAGTTCCGAGATGCTTTGGCTGAAGCGATGAATCTTGCTCGATTTGGGAATAAGTATCTGGCAGATACAGAGCCGTGGAAGCTTCAAAAGTCGGACCCTGATGCGGTGAAGGAGATCATGTTTAACGCGCTCAACATATGTGCGTATCTCGCCCCAGCATTCGAAGCATTTCTACCAGACGCCTCTCGAAATATCAGAGAGATGCTTGCGATTGATCCAATCTTCAAAGGGTTTTTGGATGGCCACGAAATCATTTCGCCGACCCTTCTTTTTAAGAAGCTTGAAGATGAAGAAATTGACATACAAGTCGCCAAGCTGAAGAAGGATGAAGAACCAAAAGCCGAAGAAAAACCTATGATATCATTTGATGATTTTACAAAGCTCGATCTCAAAGTCGGCACAATCAAATCAGCCGAAAAAGTTGAGAATGCAGACAAGCTCCTTCAGCTTCAGGTCGAAATAGGCAGTGAGGTAAGGACCATATTATCCGGTATTGCAGAGCATTTCAGCTCAGAAGAAATTATTGGAAAACAAGTGTCAGTCCTAACCAACCTCCAACCCCGAAAAATCCGAGGAATTGAAAGTCAAGGGATGATTTTGATGGCAGAAGATGAAAGTGGCAAATTGGTTTTTGTAAGTCCTGATGAAGCCGTCAAGTCTGGAAGTGGAATTAGATAACGTAATAGAGAAACTATGAAGCCTTTAAATGAGTTAACTCGAGTCTTGTTAATTGCAATCTTCTTGGGTGCATTCACAAATGTGAACTCGCAAGACACGACATCAGTTCAAACATTCACGTTTGGGGACATCACTAAAAGACGGGATGTCTTCGAATTTCCGGACTCGACAAATGAGTGGCGAAAAATCCTGATGTACAAAACATTGAAATGCGACAATGCGACCACCCAAGATCAATTTCCATGTGGAGAGTGGGATTATCTCACATACACATTTGTGTATGACCACACGGGCGAGATCGACTCCAATGAATCATCTCATCCTTTGAGACTTTCGGGAGGATTGGACTTGGACACATCGTATTCACACGGTACGGAAATGATTGATCTCTATCAACGGGTTGAGACTAGCGTGCAGACTGACAGTTTCAATCTTTCAAATTACACCGCTCTCCAAGCATCATCTTTGACGAACTCCACAGAAGACTTTCTTCCAGCGGCAAGTAATTCATCCAGATATCAAATGTTGTGGTCCTCTTCTACTTGGACTTTACCATCAGACACTTTAGATCGAATTGGCTTCCCATTTAATGGCCTTGGAAGTCAATTGACTGACTTGACCATCCGAATGAAACAGAGCTCGCTTTCGATAATTGACGAATTTCAGGAAGGAGGCTTCACAACTGTCTACGCAAAAAATACAACGTTCGATTCTAGCAATTTGGTCGGAGGTTATTACTACATAGATTTAATCGAACCTTTCGCTTTTGATTCAAGTTCCGGTGTTCTTGTTGATGTCAGTTTCACAAATTATTCGACTGGCACTTCTTACGATTCACCCTATTCAATCGCACAAGATTCCAATACAGTATATTCTCACGGAAATGACGCCTATGTTGAGTTTGACAACGCAAATCGATATGAAATTCCTTTGTCAGAAATAGACTTCGAAGATGAGATCACCATTAGCTTCTGGGCTTATGGTGATGAAAACGTGCTACCAGTTAATACCTCAGCATTTGAAGCTTCAGATATTAATGAAAACCGAGTACTAAACGCTCACTTGCCTTGGAGTAATGGAACAGTGTATTGGGATGCCGGAGAAGGTTCGGGATATGACAGAATCAACAAAGCATCAAGCGTTTCGGTTTATGCAAGCAAATGGACGCACTGGGCGTTCACTAAAAACACGAATGATGGCACCATGAAGATTTATCTTGATGGAAATCTTTGGCATTCAGGAACAGACAAAAATCGAAGCATTGGATTGATTAAGAAAATCATCATTGGCACAAATCGAAATGCCGCTAATGCCTGGCCAGGCAAAATGGATGAGTTCCGAATTTGGAAGAAAGAACTTAGCTCCGCCAACATCCAAGAGTGGTTATACAAAGACGTAACGAGCAGCCATCCTGACTATGCTGACCTCGTGGTATATCTGAAGTTTGACGATGGATATCCCGTACAAAATGAAATTACTGGCGGACCCGCTGTTTACTCACACGGATCGCCCCAATTACGCTCATACAGAGGCAAAGATCTCTTTAAAAATCAGCACCGTACGACTATCGCCCCTAATTTGAGCTTATTGCTTAGCAACGGATTTGTGTCGACTACAAGTACCACGGATACGGTTATGGATACAGTCGCCCAAGCGCCATATTCAATCGTAGATTACAGCGTAGTAGGAAACATGGTTTTACCAACTTCTGCCTCCTATCCATCGCGCGTTGAAAGTTCGTATGTCTATGATCCAAATGGAGTTGCCATTGACTCTACTTCATACTCCAGCACACAAACTTGGATCAACTCTGACCTAACATTCTACTATCCACCTTTTGACGTGATTGATCGCTATGAAATTGGCCGTTTTATCACGCCATACGGGATTAATCTGTCGCTAGGGCCAAATGGATTTACTTGGGTTTATGATGTAACCGATTACGCACATCTTTTGATAGATTCTGTAGATCTTTCTTCTGGAAATCAACAAGAGCTGATCGACTTACGCTTTGAATTCATCGAAGGAACACCACCAGCAGACATCGTCGCATTCGATCGTCCGTGGGGTCAGTCCAGATCTTATCGATACAATCAAATGGATGATGACATCGTGTTGGATCCGATGACCGTTGATGTTCACCCAGACGCGGCCTTCCATTCAGTGATTACCCGTCTCACCGGTCACGGTCACAATAGCAATACGGGTTCCTACCCTCACTGCTGCGAATGGTGGGAAAACACCCATTATTTATATGTTGATGGAACCAAATCTGCCGAATGGGAAATTTGGCAAGAACACGACTGTGGCGCAAATCCTGTTTTCCCTCAAGGAGGAACATGGCCGGGCGCGCGTGAAGGATGGTGTCCTGGTGATTTGGTAAAAGACAACAAGTTCAACATTACTGATCAGGTCAGCGGAACTGATTTCGAACTCGACTACAGGATCGATCCAGTGCCATCACAAAACCAAGGAATGGGCAATGGAAACTATGTTGTTGCGCTTCACTCGCTTCAATATGCTGACCCACATTATGAGCTCGACGCAGAAATTTACGACGTGATACGGCCAAATAACCGCCAGTATTATTCACGACTGAATCCTGTGTGCAGTGCTCCCACCGTAATTATTCGAAATAATGGAAGCGCGCCAATTACACGCTTGAAGATTCAATATCAGGTCGTTGGTGGAAATGTCTGGGAATATCAATGGTTCGGTTACCTCGAGTTTTTAGGAACAGAAGAAGTTGTGCTTCCATTTGAGAATGGTGCATTTTATGCTGGTGATGGAAGCAATCAATTTATTGCTACGGTTTCTTCACCAAATGATCTATCTGACGAGTATGCGGCCAACGATTCGTACACAACAGAGTTTGAACTTCCCGAACTCACAAATGGTAAGATCATATTGCAGTTCAAGACCAACAACTACAAGAATGAAAACAACTTGAAGGTTTACGATGCAAACGAAAACGTAATCTTCTCAAGAATTGGTTCACAATTAGTTGCAAATACGACGTATTGGGATACGTTGGATTTAGATTCTGGCTGTTATCGTTTGGAAGTTACAGATGCCAATGATGATGGCTTGTCCTATTGGGCAAATCCAAACCAAGGTTCCGGATTCCTTCGTCTTTGGACGCAAACAGGAGCAATTCTAGAAAACTTCGAGAGTGAATTTGGCCATAAGATTGACTATGCTTTCACGGTTGACTCACTATCATACGAAGGCTATGAGCCCACCGGACTCGAAGAGGTTGTGACTGAGCTTGGCTCAATGAAAGTCTACCCAAATCCAAATGACGGTTCATTCTATCTAGAGATGCTCAATTTCAATGGTTCGCATGAACTGGAAATTCGCAACTTGACAGGACAGATCGTGCATTCTGAGAAGCTAAACATAAAGTCGGGGTACGCGCGACGCTATAATTTAAACCTGCCCGTTGGAGTTTATACGATATCGCTTCAGAGTGATTCGGGAGCCAGTTCCCAAAAAATGGTTGTGGGTCAATAGAGCCTAATTTTCTTCGCAACGCCTAGCATCTTAATAAGGAAAAGTCTGTCCCGAAACCCTGAATTTGGTAATTACGACTATTGCCCTATTTGGGTGAGGTCTTTGTTGCTCCAATATTGTGTTATACATTTAATGCCTATAGCCAATGGGGATTCGGCTCACAATATTCACAACCCTGTTCTGCCTAACTACAGGGATTCTATCTGCTCAAGGACACTTTGAGGACGTAGATAAGTTTCAATTAGAAAACCAGAGACATCTAATTTCATCAATTGATGTTTCACCTGATGGGAAATATCTCGCAGTCGCGACTGTTCAAGGCGACCCCATCTACATTCTGGACGCTGCAACTCAAAAGACAACCGCAACCCATGACGTTGATGGTTATTACGCAGGACCGATCATTGACTATTCTTCCAGTGGCACTTATCTGTTGTTGGAAAAACAGTTTTATGCAGACTGGCACATGAACAAAGACAAGGCTACAAAGTATGAAGTCATGGACTCCAAGACTGGGAAAATCATCATGAAAATTGAAAATGCTCAAGATGCTCAGATATCACCCGATGAATCACGGATTGCAGTAATCAAAAAAGACAAACTCGTAGTCTATGGTCTTCCCCAAGGAAACGAGCTGATCAAAAAGGACATCGTCGGAATTAAAAATGCACTTTGCTATTCACTGGATGGTAAGAACCTCTTTGTCACGCATAAGTTGACAAAAGAAGATGCCGCGGAAATTCCAAGCCTACGGAACGATAAAAAAGCAATTAAAAGCGCTATAAAATTTCAGCAAGGGGTTTCAATGTTCAACTCTGAACTCCTTAATAGAGAGCGTGTATTTCTCGAGCGATTTGACAACGTCTACGACTTGAAATCAAATCATGACGGAACGAAGGTTTACTGTTTTTCCAAGATGCACACCCGCGTAGGTACTCCAAACATCAATCAGGGCAACATCCTGATGTTCGATATCAAAACAGGTCTTCTCGACAGAGGTGGCTTTGTAACGAACATGATGCTCACCAATTATGGAGCGAGTTCAAATGGGAGGTACTTCGGGCTCGTGTCGATCGATGCTCGATCTAAAATTCCAATCGTTCAGATCTGTGATCCAGCTACCTCAGACATACTCACATACTTCAATATTGACAAAGGGATTTTTCAAGGAATTAAGGATGGCGAGTTTCAAGGCGGTCAAGTGGAATTAATGAAAATAATATTTCATTTCACAAATCTTCGACTGAGAAATTATTTCATCATGGGTTAGATTAGCCTAAAACCCTTAATAGTGCAGGACACTTTAGTTGCACACCGGTCTTTTGTCATGCTATATTTGCCGTCTTGGCCCCGCCCACCTTCGGCCGGCAAGTAGTTCAACGGAGGGCGATTGTCCAGTGCACAATCGAGCCAGGTTGTGGGATGGCGGGAAAAGCAGAAAGTTCAAAAATATTGGCCCCGTAGTTCAACGGATAGAATAGGCGTTTCCTAAACTCTAGATCCAGGTTCGATTCCTGGCGGGGCTACAATTCCACCTCATGCCACGACCCAGAATAAATCGAAGCGAACATAAACCGATTCCCGTTGAAAAAGCGCCATTTCACGAAAGAAATAGGCACAGTGGAGAATACAACTTTGAAGACCTCATTGAATCCAATTCGATGTTAAGGGAGCATGTCATTCAGAATGAGCAAGGAACGGCTACCATTGACTTCTCTGATCCAGCAGCAGTAAAAGAGCTGAATCGGTCATTGTTAATGCACGATTACCGGCTTAAATCCTGGGATGTGCCAAATGGATATCTGATTCCACCAATTCCAGGAAGAGCCGACTACATTCATTACGCCGCTGATTTAATGTCAGGAAACTACCCAAAAAAGACAACTGATCCCATTCCCACAGGGACGCAAATACGCTGCCTCGATATTGGTGTTGGTGCCAGTTGTGTCTATCCAATAATTGGTCAAAAGGAGTATGGGTGGAAGTTTGTGGGCGCCGACATTGATTCAAGAGCTCTGAATGCTGCCCAAACAATTATAGATTCAAATGGACTTGATCGGTCCATTGAACTTCGGATTCAGGATGATGATCAATTCAAGTTTAAGGGTGTGGTCGCCAAAGGGGAATTCTTTGATCTGAGTATCTGCAATCCTCCATTTCATGCATCACAAGAAGAAGCTGATAAAGCAACAAAACGTAAGGTTCAAAACCTGAAAGGAGAGCCCACTAAAAATGTTACTTCGAATTTTAGCGGCACTCAAACAGAACTTTGGTGTGAGGGCGGCGAGATCAAATTTGTGACTGACTACATTGATGAGAGCAAATTATTCGGTGACCAAATTCTATGGTTCACAACCTTGATTTCCAAAAAAGAAAATGTGCACCTGGCTCTAAAGAGACTAGAAAACCTGGACGCTCTGAATGTTCAGGTCATTGAGATAAACCATGGGAACAAAAAGAGCAGGCTAATAGGTTGGTCTTTTAAAAACAGAAAAGGAAGGAAGACTTGGCATCGAACTCGATGGGAAGTTGCCTAATCTGTTTCTCGAGAATAAAGCCGAACGCCTACCGAATTGACCTCGAAGACTTGACAAATGGCGCATACCTCATAAAGGTCTATGATTTCTCAAGTCCAGCAAGGTTCCAAAACTTGATCAAGCAATGGAACTAGCCCATATTGGATTGGAGCGAACTATTCATTTGTTCGCGGCTTTCTGTTTGAATTCTGCGGTACGACCGAATTAAGCGTCGAGCATAAAGACGGCCATAAAGTCAAGGTTGTCCATATGAGTAAAGGAGATGGTTCTATGAGTCAAGAAGAAATGGATGAAATGGTTCAGGAAATGAGAATTCGTCACGCAGAATCTGCTGATGGTTCAGATGGTGAAGAAATCGTCATGAAGAAGGTAATCCACATCGACAAACGAAAGGACCATGAAGGTGAAGGACCAGAAGACGAGGTAGAGATTCGCGTTAAAATCGAAGATGGAGTCGAAATCATTGAAGCCACCAAAAATGGAGTAGAGCTCAGCGAAGTAGAGGCTCGAGAGCTTCTCGATAAAGAGAACATTCATGTGGTTGGTGATGGTGCTATTCAAAAGGAAATGATCTTTATTTCTGAAGAAGAAATCTCCGACGGAGAAAATGTATTCATCCAAAAGCATGAAATACGGACTAATGATGAAACTGAAAATATGGCCATCGCCATCATCAAGGAGTTCGCCGCTATGGGAACAGAGGAAGCGATAGATGCCAAAACCAGTCGGCTCAGCATTTATCCAAATCCCGCCACCGAAGAAATCAAGGCACAATTAGAAGGCGTTGAGGGAAAGTATACTGTTACCCTCACAAATCTCGCTGGTCAGATGATTCGAAAAGAAGTCGGAAATGCTAGCAATAGCGCACAGCACACAACCAATTTAAAAGGTGTTCCTGCTGGAACATATATTCTCAGCATTGATCACGAAGGGGGACTGAAGTCCGAAAAATTCGTAGTCGAATAATTGCTGTTTAGTTAGGTTAAAAGGCTGCCTTCACGGGCGGCCTTTTTTATTGCCCTTTCTCGAGTTGTAACACTTTTGACAGAAAGACCCGCTCTTCGATCAGGTGGTGTATTTTCAGGTCAACCCCCAGTTGTGCCAGAAGAGTTCGAAAGGCGCGAAAGGAAAATGATTGAGCAACTTCCGGATATTCCTTTTCTACCAATGGGATGATTTTAACGAGATCTGACTCGATAGAATGGTCGTGCTGAAGCATGAACGTGCTAATGGAATAATCACTTCGTCGATGCCCTTGGGCCAGTTCATTCGCATACGGAAATAGCTTTGACTCCTCCAATTCAATGTGTTCCAAAAGTTCATTTCGATATCGATGGAAAAAATGCTCCAAAATCGCTGATATTGGATGATCAGGAAAGTGCCTAGTTACATTGGCAATAGCCATTTCAATTTTGGGAAGCATCCGATTCGTGTACAAACCATGGGTTCGATTCAGATAATCCATAACCTCGGAAAGCTGATACTTTTCGAACACGCTCAAATCAAGTGTTTGATCAGCGTAGAGCCGAACTAAATCCAACACAAAGTCTTGGTTCTCTACCTTCCCTGTTGCGCGATCTATAAACTCCTTTTCTTCCGAGACTGACACGTATCTTTTCAAAGCAAGCGATGCAATTGGATCGAGATGCAAGGCTTCGATATAATTTGGATCTGAGGTAATCATAGCTTCTGCATTGAGTTTTCCGAAGCTAAAGCAAATCAGACATTTACCGTATCCCCCAAACATGGTAATTCCTCGGTAGTTATGAAATGACATTGTTTACATCACAGACTACTTTTGATTATCAAGATTTTTCGCCTTAAAGGACAAGTTCAATTATCCAAATGGACTATTTTCGTCCTCAAATCAAGAGACTATGTCAGGACAAGATCATCAGCCCGAAAAACCACAAGGTTTTCTAAACACAGTTTTTGATGAGACAATGGGAGGATTCGGAATTCTATTGGTGTCGATTCTACTTGTAGGAATTTTTCTTATTCTCTTTTTAGGTTAAACACCAGCGGTTAAATTAGTGCATCTTTAGCACTGTGGTAATCATACCAAAAAACATTCAGGAGCTCGTTTCTTATAAGCCGGGCAAACCCGTTTCTCAAATTATTGAAGAGTTAAGCCTAAAAGAATGGGCCATTCTCTGGAACAACGAAAACAATCTCGGGCCCTCACCAAAAGCTTTGGAGCGCATCCAGCAGACGCTAAATAATTCTCACTTATATCCAGATCCAGCTGCAACCCAGCTTTGTGCGATGATCGCAGAGCGGAACGACTGTACTCCGGATTTTGTGACCGTTGACAATGGTTCAGAATCTGTTTTTGACTGTCTGTTCCGAGCCTTTTTTGAAAAGGGAGATGAACTCCTTACATGCGATGGAACGTTCGTCGCGGTCTATATCTGGGCCAAGTCCAACAAAACGGAATGCCAGCGAATTCCGCTCGCTCGTGGATACCAGTTTGACATCGATCGGTTAGTAGACGCTGTCACACGAAATACCAAGGCCATCTACGTGGCCAATCCTAACAATCCCACTGGCGCGATGATTTCGCAAGCGCAGCTGGAACATTTGATTGACAGCGTTCCAAAGGATGTGCTGATCATCATTGATGAAGCCTATTACGAGTATGCTCACGCAATCACGGAAGAGTATCCGGACAGCTTCAAGATGCGGCAACCAAATGTGATCACATTGAGAACCTTCAGTAAGGCATATGGGATTGCCGGAATCCGCGTTGGGTACGCCCTTGGTGATCCAAGTTTGATTGAGGCGATCAGGAAGGTGAGAATGACATTCGCTCCCTCTAACATTGCTCAGGCTGCAGCAATCGGTGCTCTAGAAGATGAGCATCACGTGAAGAAAGCAGTAACGCTCAACAAAACGGCGCTTCAACAATTCTACAATGCCTTCCACGAGGCTGAGTTGGAATACGTGCCTTCTTATGGGAACTTCGTCATGTTGGATTTGGGGACAGAAGATGTGGCCAAGAAATTCACTGAACAAATGCTGCAAAAGGGAGTCTTTCTGCGACACTTGCGCGCCTTTGGGCTTCCGCACTGTGTGCGAATTTCGACGGGAACGCCGGAGGAGAATGAACTGTTGGTTCGATCCATCGATTAAAGGATTAGAGGATTAGAGGATTAGAGGATTAGAAAATTGGGATTTAATTACTCTAGTACTTCGATGATGACAGAATATTCTAACCTTCTAATTTTATAATCTTCTGATCAGTAACTAAGCGTCCGCTCAATCGCCGCCCTCACCTCTTCTGCATTCGGTAGGTAAGTCTGCTCCATAACTTCGTTGAGAGGAATGGCAGGTGTGTTCTCTGAACCAATAACCAAGACAGGAGCGTCAAGACTCTCGAAACAGTCATCCACAATGCGTCCGGCGATTCCTTGACCGAAAGAGCTTCCTCGTGGTTCTTCTGTAACGACAATGACCTTACTGTGCTTTCGTGTTGCTCCGAAAACTGCCTCAGCATCCACAGGTGTGATACTTCTTAAGTCCAATATTTCGACTTGTCCTGGGAAATGTTCTGCGGCTTCCGTGCTCCAGTAAACTCCCCGACCATAGGTCATAATGACGAGGCTTTCGCCAGCGTCAATTCGACCTTGATCAGCTTCTTGAACGATTCGTGCTTTCCCGAATGGGACTACATAGTCCTCATCAGGCTCGGTAGTTTTAGCGGCTTCGGTTCCCTTGATCTTTGACCAGTACAAACCCTTGTGTTCAAGCAGTACACAAGGATTTGGATCGTAGTAGGCTGCCTTCAAAAGTCCTTTCAGATCAGCGCCCGTACTCGGGTACGCTACCTTGATTCCACGTATCCCTGACAAGACTGTTTCTATCGATGAGCTGTGGTAAGGGCCACCGCTTCCGTACGCACCAATTGGAACTCTAATCACACAACCAACTGGCCACTTCCCATTACTCAGGTAGTTACTTCTACTCACCTCGGTAAATAGTTGATTCAATCCAGGCCAGATATAATCTGCAAATTGAACTTCAACTATCGGTTTCAGTCCAACTGCGCTCATCCCGACTGTTGAGCCAATGATGAAGGCTTCTTGAATTGGCGTATTGAAGACTCGGTTTTTTCCAAATTGCTGCGCTAAAGTCGCCGCTTCCCGGAATACTCCACCTAAACGATGACCAACGTCTTGTCCATACAGCAACGCCTCTGGGTGTTTTTCTAATATTTCACGCATAGCAAACAGCGCGCTGTCAACCATTACAGTCTTTTCTTTACCCGCTGGATTACGCTCTCCCTTTTCTTCGGTAATTGGAGTTGGCGCAAACATGTGATCAGTTAGATCCTCTGGTCTCGGATCCTCGGCTTGCTGGGCCCTTTTGAAGTCTTCCTCAACAATGGTTATGGCCTTTTTCTCTATTTCGTCAAGCTCATCAGCCTTAAATCCTAAATCAAGCAATTGATTCTTGAAATATGGGTAAGGGTCGCGTTTCTGATCATCTTCCAAATCATCACGATACCATTCCATTCTCACTCCCGAGGTATGGTGACTCAACAGCGGAACTTTCAAGTGGATTAAGAATGGTCGACGCTCCTTACGCATCGTGGTAATGACCTCTCTTATTGTTTTGTAGCACTCGATGAAGTCATGCCCGTTCTCAACGGTTCGCACTCCCAAGCCGGCAAAGCCCTTGGCATATCCGGTTGCATCTTGAGCGCGAATTTCATCGGCACTCGCACTGATATCCCACTCATTGTCTTGAATGAAGTACATGATGGGCAATTTCTTGAGAACCGCCATTTGAAATGCTTCTGCGACTTCACCCTCTGTGATTGAAGCGTCACCTAACGAACAAACGACAATGGGTTTGTCATCGCCATGGTCTTCAGCGATTCCTTGCAATTCTTTGTACTGAATACCCATTGCGACACCCGTTGTAGGAATGGCCTGCATACCTGTAGCTGAAGATTGGTGTGGGATTTTCGGTTTGTCAGGGTCGTTTAATGATGGGTGAGAATAGTAGGTTCTTCCACCAGAGAATGGGTCGTCTCTTTTGGCGAAAAGTTGAAGCATGAGGTCATATGGCTTCATTCCAATCGCTAGGAGCATTGAATCATCTCGATAGTACGCGCTGAGGAAGTCTTGTGGTTTTAATTGAAGTGCCAATCCCAGTTGAGCGGCTTCATGTCCTCGACTTGTAGCGTGTACATATTTCGAAGTGACTTGGAGGTTCTCATTGTAGAGATTACTCATCCTCTTCGCGGTACACATAAGCTCCCAAGCTTGGAGCAGTGTTTCTTTCGTTACTTGGGTTTGCTTTTGCGCCGCTTTCGTTGTCTCGCCCATGTTACTTCAATTGAAGCTCAAAGATAGTATACAGCTCAGGGATGAGCGAATGTGTGGAAGGCAGTCTACAACGCTGGTAAATCGGAAATCTTTTGCATTTTAGTCAGCTACTAAAACGCATGGAAAGCCTAGTCTTGGAGATCGTCACATTTGCCTCAGTCTGGTTCAAGAAAAGACCGCGAAAAAGCGAAATAGAAAGATCACAAAACAGGCTGCAAAGGCACTCAAGTCAATTCTCTTAAATTAGTGATCTACCCATAATATATGTCTGCATACTCCCTCGTTATCGCTGCATCAGCGATCGTCATTCTTAGCTACTTCTATAACTTAATAGCAAAGAAGACGAACATACCTTCCGTTCTTCTACTCATTGCCACTGGAATTGTAGTAAAGCAAGCGATGAACTACTTCGAAGTCGTTCGAATCGATTGGTTTCCATATTTAGAGTTGCTTGGCATTGTTGGGCTGATTATGATCGTGTTGGAAGCCGCTCTTGATTTAAAACTTGAGCGAAAAAAGATGCCCCTCATAGGGAAGTCTCTCCTTGTTTCCCTCCTTGGTTTGATCACCTCTTCCTTTGCAGCAGCATTCATTATTCACTTGATACTCCCTGATTTTACTTGGATTCAGTCGATGATTTATGCGGTCCCGTTATCAATTCTCAGCAGTGCCATCATCATTCCATCGGTAATTTACCTTCCTGAAAAAAAGAAGGAATTCATGATCTATGAATCAACCTTCAGTGACATTCTTGGAATCATGATGTTCTACTTCCTCATTTCGCTTGCTGAGCCTGGTTCTAATCAAGAAGCCGTGGGTAATTTTGTTTGGAGCTTTCTTCTAACCATTGTTATCAGTGCAGTAGTGAGTTATGGCTTGATCTACATTTTTCAAAATATCAAGACGCAGGTCAAGACTTTCCTGCTGATAGCCATCCTGATACTACTGTATGCGATAGGAAAGCAATTCCACTTGTCCAGCCTCATCATTATTCTCGTTTTTGGTCTCGTCATCAGCAATTCAAATCTCTTCTTTCCTGGATTCTTAAAACGAACACTCAAGGTAGAAAGCGTTCAATCATTGTTTCACGAATTGCACATCGTCACTGGCGAAACCGCATTTATAGTCCGGACATTTTTCTTTGTGATTTTCGGAATCACGATCGTGTTGAGTTCGCTGCTTAGCGTGAAAGTGATTCTGGTATCTGCCTTGATTCTCGCTTCTATTTATGGACTCCGGTTCGTTATGTTTCAGATCTTTTTAGGTCGAGACATAATGCCAGAAGTTTACATCGCCCCGCGAGGATTGATCACTGTACTCCTCTTCTTTGCTATCCCATCACACCTTCAAGTTGCCTCCTTTGACAATGGAATACTTCTGTTTGTCATCATCGCTACAGGCATCATAATGACATGGGCTATGATTCGATCCAGCGACAAGGATGTTGAAGATGAAGTGCTTGATATGCTCGAGGATGACAAAAATGATGCTCTTGCCAAGAACGACGAGTTGCCTCTAAATGAATAGAAGATTATTCCAATCATTCTGGCTCTAGCCCTGGGATGTCAAGACCAGGTCTCTATCAATGATAGCCCTCAAATGAGATATGGTCTCAACGAAAATTAAATCCTTGGACAATTGCTTGTCCATTTGATTGAGTTGGTTTCCGCTTACCAGGACGTTCGCCTTTTTGGAAAACTTCAGCAGTTCAGACTCCACTTTTTTGAAATTTCTATCACTAATTTTTGAAACGAAAGTTGTGACGACTAAATCTGGACCAATTTTGTTAAAGGCCTCCTTGACCTCCAGAATTGGCACTTTTTGTCCAAAATAATGACACAAATAGCCGGCTTTTTTCAAAAGATAATAGAATAGTAAAATGCTGAACTCATGTTCTTCAGTATCGTGCAAAAACAGAATAGCAGCCTTGTCCGATTCTCCTTTACTTCCCAACCTACCAATATTGTAAATCAAGAACTCCCTAAAAATATTCGAGAAATAATGCTCGTGAATAATATCGATGGAATCAACCTGCCAGAGCTGCCCTATGCGCTTAAACACGGGCACTATTGTCTTTTCATAAAACTCATCAATCGTACACTCCTCTATCGCAAGCAGCATTTGAGATTTAATTTTCTCTCCATTGAAATCCAAAATTGACAAGGTGATACTATCCACAAGAGATTGGTCTTGTGCTTGGTTGGTGATCAAGTCTTTAGAAGCTTGCACAATTTCAGATTCTGACAGAGCAGCTATGCTGGATATTTTGTGACCCGACTTGTAGAGGAGATGAATGTTCAATATTTTCTTTAAGTCTTCATCATTGTAGTATCGAATGTTCGTTTCTGTCCTCCTAGGAGTCAAGAGACCATATCGTTTTTCCCAAATCCTAATTGTATGAGCTTTTATCTGCGTGAAATTCTCAAGATCTCGGATACTATACCTTAATTCACTCATTCTTATTCGATTCCTTTACACCACATAAAATTAGAATTCTTTCATTGAGTCTGATGATAACTTCTGAACCGGCTTGATCACTTAACTAAACTCGTTATCCGATCATCCATCGGGTCGACATTTGAAGGAAAAATCTCAAGCAACCTTCCGGTTTCATCGACTAAGTATTTTTGGAAATTCCAGTTTACTTTCGAGTCGACACTTCCATTTTGAGAAGCACTCGTGAGCCATTTATAGAGTGGATGTTGGTTGCTGCCTTTAACATCGACCTTTTCGGTGATTAAAAATGATACCCCATAATTTCTCTCACAGAATTCCGCAATTTGTTCATTTGACCCTGGTTCCTGATTCATGAATTGATTGCATGGAACTCCTACCACAATTAGTTGGTCTTTGAATCTTTCATGAAGTGTTTGCAGAGCTGAATACTGCCTTGTAAATCCACATTTTGAAGCGACATTCACAAAAAGAATCTTTTTGCCCTTAAACTGAGAGATATTAATCGCCTCTCCTTCGATGGATTTAACCGAGAGATTATAAACCGACTCAATGGGCTTCACCAATTTTGTGATTGATGGTGTCATGGACATTAGCATATATCCTAAAAATCCCAAAAATGGGATACTGTAGGTAATTGATTTACTGATCATTACTATTGATTTATTAATTTGACGATCACCTCATTTCTTCTATTGATAAGCTGATAAGGAGGATTGTAACCCAGATAGCTATAACTATCCTCATACTTCAATTGTTCTTCCTCAAGGAGGGTTTTCAATTCCTCAAATTTGGATTCAAGAACCTTTTTCGATGCCCATCCAGAGAACTGGATAACCGCAACTTTTTTTGCGGGTTCGACTTGAATTCTTACATCGCTCCGATCTGGAACGGGTAACTCGCTTATCAAATATTCCGGAGGCAGATAAAAACTCATCGAACTGCTATCGCTCATGTCCATCTTAACAGGTGATGTCATTGAAATTTTTTTGCCTGAACTGTTCTTACCAAATATGTAGGATGCAATTCTGGAGAACCCAGTTCTTGCCATTTCGCTGTATGAAGAGCGTTCCAATTCCGTTGTGGCCACCGTTAAGTCAGGGTAGCTTCGAATCTCATATTTATCCATTTTAGACAAGATTTCATATGTGATTGTATTGGTTTCTGAAGTGCTTTTAATAACTCTCAGTTGTGCAATGACTCCAGTAGTCACGAGAATAAAAAAGACGATTAATAATTGATTCATAGCAATCGGTTATTTGATAAAAGGGGGGCCAAAATCGCCCCCCTAATTAATTATCATGAGCATATTATAGAATTTGCAGTCTTTGAACGCTGTTTACTTTTTCGCCTGAAAGTTCAAGCAAGTACATTCCACTTTCGAGGGATTGAACATCCACTGAGCTGTTTGCCGTCAGAGCAGTTTGCAAAATGACTTGTCCTTTTATATCATAAATGGTTGCATTATCAATTTCATATCCCTGTCTGTCAATTCGTAGATAATCTACGGCAGGATTTGGATAAACTTTGAAATTGAAGTTGAAGGATTCCTCAATCACAGTGGGAATTGGAGTCAAGACTCCATCGATCACGTGAACAACACCATTATCCACTTCAATATCCGCGATTGTGACATTGGTATTGTTGATTTTAACTCCAGAGTTAACATCTACGTTAATATCGTTTCCATTCAACGTTGAAACGGCCCCGTTCGTTAGAGCTGTAGATAACACGTTTCCCGCAACCACATGATAAAGTAGAATGTCAGCTAGATCTTCACTAGCCAGAAGGCCTGCTAAATCGGTATTCAAGGATGTAGCAAAGTTCAAAAAGGCATCATTGGTAGGTGCGAACACCGTATATTCAGCTAGTGGATCGCTCAACGTGGCCAGTAGCTCCGCTTCAATGACTGCTGAGGTCAACGTTGTGAAGCCATTGTCAATTGCTACATCGACTACCGTTTCTACAGGCAATACCACCTGGTCAAGTACATGAACAAGTCCGTTGTCTGATGCTATATCTACAGCTGTAATTTGCGCTTGATTTAGATAAGCATCGCCCGATTCCGTAAGCGATAGTTTCAGCGAATTTGTTGAACTAAGTGGTTCTACAATCGCGCCATTCGAAATTGACGATGATGCTACTTCCATTCCTATCACATGATAAGTCAAGATGTCTGCTAGATTAGAAAGTGCCAGAAGACCATTTATGTCGGTATTCAAAGCAGAAGCCAAATCAGAAAACGCATCGTTTGTAGGAGCAAAAACCGTGTAACTAGAAAGTGGATCGGTTAACGCTGGAAGTAATTCGGCCGTTATAACTGCGGTGGTCAAGGTAGAGAACCCATTGTCTATCGCAACATCTACTACCGTTTCCACTGGAAGAACTATTTTATCCAGTACGTGAACCATTCCATTGTCAGCACTAATGTCAGCCGCTACAACTTGAGCTTGATTTACATATACATCACCAGCTCCGGATACCGTTAATTTTAAGGTGTTCGTGCTACTTACAGGATTGACAATGTCACCATTGGTTATTCCTGTCGAAGCAACAGAGGCTCCCAAAACATGGTAGGTAAGAATATCAGTGAGATTTGGGAGCGCCAAAAGCCCTGTGATATTTGTATTGAGTGCAGCAGCTAAACTGTCGAATGCAGCGTCGTTTGGAGCAAAGACTGTTAGCTGAGCAGAATCATCTTGAAGTACCCCTTCGAGTCCTTCCTGAAGTATTGCGGCCTCTAAATATGTGTGATTCGGACTGGCCGCGATTATGTCGTCGAAGACATTAGTTTGTGAGTTTGCACTCAAATTGAAAAATATCAGTGCTGTTGTTACAGCATAAACTATTCGTTTCATAATAACTTTGTTTAATGTTTGTTTTAAAAGTTTAAACAAATGTATATTATGTTTAACGTTTATCGTTTTTTTTTAAACAAAAAATGTCACTAAATATCAATTTTTCCTGTATTTGTCTGTTTTTCAAGTATTTACATTTTTGTTTTTTTTCTTTTCGATTCCCTTAATCTGTCTAAATTGTCTCTAAACCTTCTTGGATACTATTTGTTCACACCCCAAATCTCTTAGAATACTATTCGAATTGAACTGTGGTATAGAGATGACCTTAGACCAGTATCAGCAATATCAATATACTAATAGGACATATTGATGTACATACATCTATTGTATGAGAATATATTTGAGTTCAAATTAGGAACATATGCATATTAAAACGGCAAACACCAAAACGAACGTCCACGACTTGATCAAAAAAAGATGGAGCGCGAGATCATTTTCACCGAAGCAGCTTTCGGAAGATGACGTTCAAACGATTCTTGAAGCTGGCACTTGGGCGGCGAGCAGCATGAATGAACAGCCCTGGAAATATCTGTACGCCATGAACGGCACAAAAGGGTTTGATCGAATGCACAGTTGTCTCATGACAGGTAATCAACCTTGGTCTAATAATGGGTCTGTTCTCATGATCTCATTAGCTAAGAAGAACTTTGAATACAAAGGGAGAATAAATCGGCATGCCATGCACGATATGGGCGCAGCTAATTCCACACTTTTGCTCCAGGCAGCGGATATGGACGTTTATGGCCATATGATAGGAGGTTTTGATATGCAAAAAACGCTGGAGGAGTTTAATATCGATTCCGAAAAATGGGAGATCGCCTGTTTCATTGTATTGGGCTACCTTGACGACGCTGAAAAGCTCGATGAACCGTTTCTATCAAGAGAAAAGAAGGCACGGACAAGGCGCTCAGTAAGTGAGATCTCAACCAAAATCTAACAATGGAATTTACTCATAACGAAGAAGGGGCAAAAGGACTGTTTGAGCTTTTCAAAGACGGAGAGTGCATTGCTAACATGACATATTCCCGCATTGATGCAAACAACATAATTGTTAACCACACAGCAGTTCACCCAAGTCAAAAAGAAAAAGGTACAGGCAAGCGTATTGTCTCAGAAATGGTTGCATGGTGCCGAGCGAATGATCAGAAGGTACTTGTCCTTTGTCCGTTTACCAAAGGGGTAATTGAGCGCATTCCTGAATATCAAGACATTCTAAGAAAGTGACATAGACTTATTGCTCGATGCATCTCCTTAATATTGTGCTTGGATGAACAATGACATCATGATATATGGACTTCAGCGTTCCGGAACGAACTACGTTGAAGCACTTCTCGTTGAAAATTTTGAAGGTGTCCAGATTTGGAACGAGCACTACCCAGACTGCCTTCCAACCCAAAAGCATTTCAGGCTGTATGATGAGAAGCATCTCATTCCGAGCCTTCAATTTCAGAACAATTTTCTGTACGATGGATTCTCGGATTTCGACAAACACGTTTCAAGGCTAACAGAGAAATCTCAGTTGTCATACGTAGTTGTGGTTAAGCATCCACTATCATGGTATCTCAGCTATTTCAACTGGGCATCTAAAAAGCACCACATTGATCATCGAAAAAAGGACGTGAACGGTCACTTCATCTTAGAATGGAATTTGTTTATGAAGAAGTGGCTTGCGTTTCAAGCTGAAGCTCCAGGAAGGGTACACATTGTCAAGTACGAGGATTTAATTGCAGATCACGATACAAGCCTCGAAGCAGCAAGCTCATATCTTAAGCTGACCAAACGGCATTCCGACTTCTTCATTCCAGAAAAAGTAGGAATGAGCAAAGGCTTTGGGAAGAAGCGCCTTGACTATTATAAGAAGAAGTCATATTTAGATGAACTTCCTGAAACTCATTATCGCGTGATTCGAGAGCTTGTTGACGATAATGTTTTGAGTGATTTGGGATATGAGATGAAAGATTCTCAGCCCACGTATTCGCATCAGAAGAATTACAAGGCGACTAGCTAGCTTACTTCACCCCATCCATTTCCTTCTGCTTACCAATGTCGGTAGGCATGAATAAGCCATCCTTCGTTCTCACTGGAGTGCAATCCAACGTGTTAGCTGGACGCATGAGCAGAACGCGTAAACTGAAGATTATCGGTCGATATCTGCTTCCAAAAAAACCAGTTGCTGAGCGAGGTGGTTCAAATGGCATCAGATTAAAAATCGGTGTTTCAAGCGCAGGAATCAAAATCCAGTTACCTCTCATTTTGATTCCAAAGCCCAGCTTGTAATGCAATTGTGCGCTGATTTTTCCTGGGTTCATGGTTTCAGGAGCAACCGTTCCTCCACCAAAATTTGCATTGAATGCGTAACCCGCATTGGCGCCGAGCGAATGCTGAAGAAAATTGTACTTCCCTAAACGCCAGTTGTGATTGAAATTCACAAATGCCTCTGCGAAGTGATATCCAAATGTTCCAGAAGTGGAATTAAACGTTCCTGCGATCGGTGTCTCGTTAGGCAATGTCACGTACTGACCTTCCGAACTCTCGCGCCCTCTGAGTCCTTTGTATGAGATTCCATAGTCCATGTACTTGAACACTTTCCAATATGGCAGCATGTGATATCTTCCAATTTCTGCGTACGCCGCTGGTCTACCAAGTGCTTTAAGCTTGACATCATATCGAGAGACATCAGTTTCATCAAACTTCTTGTTGATAGGAACAAACGGGGTGAGCATGTACGTAGCCCCAGGACCGAAGAACCAGCCGCTCATTTTGTACTGCGGAGAGTAAGGCATTATATCCTTGTAATGCTTTTGAAATGTGACTGGCTTGTGCTTCCCACGGCGCTTCTGGGCATACCCGAAGTTGAAGGAAATTCCAAAGATGAGAAGGACAAGTGCAAAACGCATAGATCAAAAGTAACTTAGAAAAAGTCCTGTTTATTATGTGAATCATAGTTTTACCTCCACCCATTGTGAACAACAACATCAAATGAAAGTCATAATAACAGGAGCGACAGGAATGGTCGGCAAAGGCGTTTTACTCGAATGTCTTGACCATCCAGACGTGACAGAGGTACTAGTAATTGGCAGAAGATCAACCAACGAAACACATCCAAAATTGAAAGAACTGGTCCACCAAGATTTCACTGACTTTTCTACGGTTTCAGATCAACTGCATGGTTATGATGCCTGTTTCGCGTCTATGGGAGTCAGTGCTGCAGGAATGAGTTCGAGCATCTTCTGTTCAACCTCGTCGGAATCCCAATTACTTTCAATCCCCTCAGTCGCCATCACTTCATCCATGATCTTTTGTTGACGCTGGCCTTCTTCCCATGCTACAGAATAGCGGATGTCGCTGAAAGTGGTCATGCTGTAGAGTGGCATCCATTTTTCAGGGTGTCGCTCAGAAAAACGGGCTTCGATCCTCTTCTGAAGTAAAAATCGCGGATCAGCCACATGATCTCGCATAACATGATAGTTGTGTAATGACAAATCCTGAAGGCCGTCGCCATCTGGTTTCCTGAAGGCGCTGTATTCTTCTAATATTTTATCCCAGTCATGATTATGCTTAATCATGAGGTCATTCATTACAGTACAGTCTTCGAATCCGGCATTCATTCCCTGTCCATAAAATGGCACAGTCGCGTGAGCAGCATCACCCATCAACGCCATTTTACCATGATGCCATGGAAAGCATCTGGTGATAGCAAGAGAGGATAGAGGATGATCTTCCCAAGCCTCTCCAATATTTGGCATCATCGTATAGAAGTCCGGAAAAGTCTCCTTGAAAAAGTCGTCGACATCTGCCCTGCTCTTTAGCTGACTAAAGCTCTTCTCTCCTTCAAACGGCATGAATAGCGTGCAGGTGAACGATCCGTCCTCATTAGGCAACGCAATCAGCATGAACCGGCCTCGCGGCCAAATATGGAGTGCCTTTTTCTCCAGCTTGTACGAGCCATCTTCATTGGCCGGAAGCAGAATTTCTCGATATCCATCCTCAATGTACATCTGACTGTAATTGAATCGATCGAGCTTTTGCATCGCATTGTATCTGACCGCCGAAAATGCCCCATCACAAGCAAATATCAAATCAGATTTAATCGACGTTTTCTCACCTGTATTGGTGTTTTCAAAGTGGCAGATTCCTCCTTCTAGATCCGCACCAGTACATTTCATACTGTAGAAAATTTTGGCGCCGCCCACTTTTTCTGCGATGTCCATCATTCGCGCATTGATTCCTCCTCTTGATACCGAATTGATGGCTTGCCCTTCTTTTCCGTACGCCTGGAAGGTTAGGTTTCCTTCGAGGTCATGCATCATTCTACCGGGCATCGGGATAGCAATTTCTCGAATCAAATCTCCGACTCCTACCGCATCGAGTGCCTTGAACCCTCTGTCTGACAATGCGAGGTTTATGGACTTCCCTGCTGAAATATCAGCTCTACGGATGTCTTCTCTCCGTTCGAAAATCTTGACCTTATATCCTGCTTTACTCAGGTAAACTGCCCACAATGAACCGACTAATCCAGCCCCTACAATCGTTACTTCTTTCATCTTAAAGCGGCTTGAAGAGTTTGACCAAATCGATATACATCCCCAAATGAATTATACAGGGGAACTGGTGCCATTCGAATGACGTTAGGTTCACGCCAATCAGCGATGACTCCTTCTGCTGTTAGTTTGTCAAATAGATCTTTCCCATAGCCATGCGCCACAACGCTTATTTGACAGCCCCGCCTCTTCTTTTCTTTAGGCGTAATAATTTCAAGATTGGCCGCTGTCTCATTGGCAACGCTCTCAATTACGAATTCAAGGTAATCTGTCAACTTCCGGCTTTTATCCCACAAACGCTCCATTGTAGCTTCTTGAAAGATTTCTAATGATGCGAGGTAGATTGCCATGTTAAACACTGGAGCATTGCTCACTTGCCAGGCTTCAGCGCTGTTCATTGGTTCAAAGTCTGGTTCCATTAAAAACCGTTTGTCTTTATCATGTCCCCACCAGCCAGCTTGAATGACCATTTTTCGGCGATGGTGATTTTCATGGACGAACAATCCTCCAACAGATCCGGGTCCGCTGTTTAAATATTTGTACGTGCACCATGCAGCAAAATCAACTTGCCACTCGTTCAATTTCAACTCAATATTTCCCATGGCGTGGGCTAAATCAAAGCCGCACATTGCGCCCACTTTATGCGCTGCGTCCGTGATCATCTGCATATCGAAAACCTGGCCGCTGTAATAATTGACTCCTCCGATCATGACCATGGCTAATGAATCCCCAAGTTCAAAAATCTTTTCGATCACTGCTGAATCCGTGATCGTGGCTGCTCCTGTCCCGGGCGCTATTTCAACGATAACATCCTCGGGATTTAATCCATGCATCTTCGCTTGAGCTTGTAGCGCATAGGTGTCAGATGGAAATGCCTTCTGCTCGCACAAAATGATGTTGCGAGTCGCTGTAGGTCGATAAAACGATGTCATAAGTGTGTGAAGGTTTCCGGTTAGGGAACCCATTGCTACGACCTCAGATTCCTTCGCTCCAGCAACATAGGCCATCCCTTTGCTGAAGAACTCATGATAGCTGTACCATGGTCGTCGTGCTTCAAAGTGTCCTTCTACTCCATACTTTCTCCAGTCCTCGAGTTCTTGTTTTAGATACTCCTCAGCCTTTTTCGGTTGCAGACCTAAACTGTTTCCTGTAAGGTAGATAACGTCGTCCCCATTGTGCTGAGGGAAATAAAATCTGTTTCTAAATGAGGCCAATTCATCTTGTGAATCTTGCTCGCTCGCGTATGCAGGTGTAAATTCCAATCTATTCAATTCTTCTATGCAATTTTAAGTAATGCCCAATGATTGACCCACTCAGAAAGGGATTGATAAATTTGATTCATGTCAGGATCTCAATCGCTGCTCATCGGACTTCTTATTATTACGGCGGCTTGCTCAACCTCAACTCCTCCTCCAGAGGAAGAAATTGAAGAATCAGTTCCTGAATGGGATCTGGTTGACCGACCGAGTCGAGCCAGTCTTCGTGGTCTTGACGTGGGTGCGGATGGATCTATTTGGGCGAGCGGAACTGAAGGAATAGTGCAACGATCTATCGACTCCGGAAAGACTTGGCAGGTATGGAGCATCCAAGGAGCGGGCGAATTAGATTTCAGAGATGTAGAAGCCTTTGACGCCAACCGGGCAAGTGTGATGAGCTCAGGACAAGGCGTGGAAGCTTATTTCACCAGTGATGGAGGTGTTACTTGGAATTTAGCCCACAGAGATGATGACACGCTCAAATTTTTTGATGGCATGGACTTTTTAGATGGTTTGGGGTATGCTTTCGGCGACCCAATCGACGGAAAACTCCAAATTCTCAAGTCGATAGATTCAGGTCAAACTTGGATCGAACTTCCACCAATGAATTTACCGAACACCATTCCAGGTGAAGCAGGGTATGCTGCTAGCGGAACTGGAATCGTGATGCAAGCCAATGCCTTGCTCATTGCCACGGGCGGTGGTAAAAATTCTCGCCTCTTGTCGAAAACATCGGATAGTGAATGGCAAGCCATGAATGTGCCAATAAACAGCGCAGCAGGATCTGGTATATTCTCCATGGCCGTGTCCAAAGGAGGCGAAATAATTGTGGTTGGTGGAAGCTATGTTGATTCAACGAACTCGGGTTCGAATGCGGCTATATCGGTCAATGGAGTCGATTGGACAGTCCCGAACAAGCGTCCAAATGGGTACCGATCATGCGTAACTATATCTGATAATCAAGAGCTGGTGTTTGCTTGTGGCAGAACAGGTTGCGACTTCAGTAGAGATCTTGGAAACGTTTGGCATCCACTAACTACGGATGGCTTTTTTGCCTGCACATCTCTCGGAACCAAATTGATCGGTGTTGGGAGAAACGGTAAAGTCGGGGTCCTCGATTTCAAAGAATTGATGAAATAGCTGGCTTCGACTCTAGGGCTACATTCTTCAAACGACTTGTTTTCAGAGACTTAATCTCGACCCCCAACCGTTCACCCTAAAGACAACGGCCCACCAATCGCCGGCAATGTCCTCGTCTTTCAGACTCTACTTTAGTCAATAGAATTTAGCATCATGAAAACTTCAATTATTTTAATCGGATTAGCAACCCTGGCCTTTTACCCCACGAAACTTGGAGCACAAGGAATTACTACACCTCGTACTCCCAGTCCTGCATCAACTGTTAGTCAAACGATAGGGATATCTCAAGTAGCAATTGCTTACTCACGACCCGCGGTTCGAGACCGCGATATTTGGGGCGCCCTCGTTCCATATGGTTGGAATGTTCAGGGATTTGGACTTGGAAACTCTGCTCCTTGGAGATCTGGAGCGAATGAAAACACAACCATTACTTTCAGCCATGACGCTTCGGTTCAAGGATCGAAAGTTCCTGCAGGGACATACGGCTTATTTTTCGAGATAAACGAAGACAACACCGGCGAAGTGGTTCTTTCAAAAGACACTAAAAGTTGGGGTAGCTTCTTCTACGATCAAGCGAGTGACGTCCTCCGCGCACCCATCACGATAATCGATCATGACTTTACTGAACTTCTGACTTACGATTTCGAAAACATTGCTAAAACCAGCGCTGATCTCGTGCTAAATTGGGAGAAAAAGCAATTCCCTGTTAAGGTCGAGTTTGACGTGGACAACATCGTAATGAGCAATGCTGAGGATCAGCTGAAAGGCTCCACCGGTTTTAGTTGGCAAGGATTCTCAAGCGCAGCCAACTATGCCTTGCAGAACAACACGAATCTCGATCAAGGGCTAAAATGGATTGATCAAGCTATTGCCCAAAATAAGAGCTTCACAACCCTCAGTGTGAAGTCAGGGATACTGCGTGCCCAAGGAAATGAAAAGGAAGCAGACGACATTCTTGAAGATGCCTTCAACACTGCTACAGAAGCAGAACTTAATGTTTATGGCTATCGAATGGTAAATAATGGCAAGAATGATGAAGCCCAGCGGGTGATGAAAATCAATACTGATCGCCATCCTGAAAGTGCTAATGCCTGGGATAGCTTAGGTGAGGTGCATGTGTTGAGTGGAAATAATGATGAAGCAATCAAGTATTTCTAAAAGTCGTTGAGCTTAGAACCTGCCGCCAATGTGAAGGCTAACTCAGAGAAATATCTGAAGCAGCTCGGCGCCCTCTAGTCATCCTTCAAATACCACTCTGGGTCCAAAAATTTGTGAGCCATCTCACCGTATGACTTTGAACGTTCCTCTGATATTTGAAATGTAGCTTGATCGCCGTATATGGCGGAGAAGATGATGGTATGTTCTTCCCCGTCTTCAGTCTGCATGAATATGCGGACCATATCCTTGTCCTTCTGGTAGTCGAGTGACCCTTTACAACTGGGACAATAGAAGTTTGTCTTCTCTCCTTTTTGAAGGTTCAGAGAAGGATGATGATGAACATTGTAATCTCCGAGTGTATCACTCATCAGCACAACTCCGTGACGGCCGTCTGAGGTTTTAATGGCTAGGACAAGTCTTCCATCCACATTCAAATGAACAGAACAGTTTGGGCAGGTGTAATGGTTCATGGGAAGGAAAACTAAAAAAAGTCAGTTAATTGATCAAGACTGAGCTTAGAAAATTCTTCCTCCAACATCCTAAAATGCAAACGCCCCGGGGTCTGAAGACCTTCCGGGGCATTTTATTTTTGTGTAAGTTGACTAGGCGACTTATACCTTAGAATTAAGGTCAGCTCCAGCTTTGAACTTAACTACATTTTTTGCAGCAATCTTAATTTCTGCACCTGTTCTTGGGTTACGTCCTGTTCTAGCAGCTCTGTTAGAAACTGAGAAAGATCCGAATCCCACTAGTGATACTCTATCACCTTTCTTAAGTGCTCCACCGATAGCGTCGATAGTAGCGTTCAATGCTGATCCAGCGTCAGCTTTTGACAAACTTGCTCCGTCAGCAATCGCGTCAATCAATTGTCCTTTATTCATAATTCTATTTTTTTTAATTGTGTTAATGGGACCGAAAAGCAGCAATAGCAAGCCTTTCGATTGTTAGCGTCACAAACCTAACATCCAAATCGGAAAATCAAAATGATAGTTATTAAGAATGTATATTGGATAATCATACGGCTACATTGTCTCTAAAATCAACACTCATGAAACTTCGCTACGCCAGACATACCAAAGATTTGAGTCAAATTGTAAGTTTCTACACAGAAATTGTTGGATTGACGATTTCAGGAAGTTTTCAAGATCATGACGGCTATTCTGGGGTGTTTTTAAACACGCCAAAAAGCGCTTGGGAGCTTGAATTCACTCAGAGTGAGAGAAAAACTGATCACAAGAGTGATCCAGATGATGCTTTGGTTTTCTATTCGAAAACGCTCGCGGAGTGGGTAGAATTGAAAGAGCGCCTGAAGAATTTCGGAATCGATTTAGCGAGTTGCCCCAATCCATATTGGAACGAGCATGGACTTTCATTTTTAGATCCAGATGGATTCTCAGTGATTATCGCAAAACCAAAGATTTCTTAGAATGAATGTTTATCAAACAGCGAATTGTGATAGCTAAACGCATCGTTGAAATCTTGAGCGAATTGATTTAATCGCGCATAACTTTCGAGAAACAGCCAAAGGAGACTCATCACACCAACTACTACGGCATAAACGAGAATAGTATCATTCGAATGGGCTGTGCCAAGGAATATCATTTTTTAAAAATAAAAAAAGCCCTCAAATTGAGGGCTTTATCTCATGATGAAATTCATCATGTGCGCTCAGCCTCCGCTTGGCGGATCGGAGGCCGCGGGCTGACTTAAAAGGTACATCAGAGCTTGATATTCAGCCTGACGAATGTCGATTTGTAACTTGGAAATATGACCAATAACGCCAATCAATGGCCTTTGATAGAAATGAAAGGTTTCCCAGTCTACACTCTGGCCATTGTGATCAAACATGATTGATAAGTCGGCTGTCAACGAAGAATTCACTAGTGGTCTCACTTCTTCACTGTACACACCTTGTAACCCGTCGTCAACTTTTCGCAAGGCCTCACCTATGGCTCCAATATTAAACTCAGAACCTTCATCACCAAACAGGATGTGAGTTGGAATATCGTAGTTGTACTTTTTGCCCATGTGTGCCAGTGGCATTGTCTGAGCCTCAGCACGACTTATTCCCTCGGCTGTAGTGATTAAATGAATCTTGATCTCTTCTAGTTGTTGCCAACCACTCTGGGAAACGCTCTTTATGTCTGATGCAGCAGAAACATCTTCCAAAGCAACATACATCTTGGTGGATCTGTCTGTGTAAGAGTCGGTCATCGATTGCTGCTCAGCAAAGGCTAATCCCTGATCGAACTTTACGCTTGAATTTACATTTACCAAAGCGAACACAACGACTAGACAAGTCAGTGCAACTAATGAGGTAGTCAGAGTTATCGGCTTATTTACTGACGTCTGGTACTTCTTGAAATAGTAAATAGGAACATAAATGAAACCCAAGAATGCCAAACCTGCTATCAACATTACTCCTGCTCCTGGCCAGTGCATTATTTTGAATAGTGCGCCTACGGTTGCCAATGACATCCCTAAGTAGCCTGCCACATGAACAAGGCGTTCATTGGATGGCGATTCTTTCAATTTATGATACAAGACCATCGGTAAATACCCAGCAGCCAGCAGTCCTGCACCGACCACGATCATAAGACCGGCACCAAACCAATGTTGTAGTTTAAAAATAGTCCCCGCCAAGAGAAGAAAGGTAGAAGTCAGCCCGAATAAAAATGTTACTTTTTTCATTGTTTCATTCATTTCGGTTAATAATTCAAACGTTTGTTGTTGGACCTGTTTTAAGCCCCCAGGTCCGAATAGCTTTATCGTTTGTTCAAATGCATCTTCAAAGTTTTTTCCGTCGTCCATTAATCTTTCGATTGACGTACAGACATGGTCAAGTAAATCGTCATGCAATTCATCTTGCGCAATGCCATGCTGTTTTATATATGCGCTTATCAGCGCTACCTGCTGCTCGCTCAATTCAGACATTATACTGTGGCTTATAAATGAATGAGTCAATGAGTTTTCCCATGGTTTGGGTGAATTCTTTGAATTCAGCCACGAGCGATCCGGCTGTTTCAGAACCGGTTTTGGTAAGCTTATAATACTTACGCACGCGCTTTCCTATGTTCACCTTCTCAGTCAACAAAAGGCCATCCGCCTCTAATCGATGAAGAAGAGGATAAAGTGCTCCTTCGGTTAATTGAATTTTTCCGCCGGTTTGTTCCTTGACGTGTTGGGTAATCTCATAACCATACATCCTGCTGTGCTTTGCTAACAAGCTCAGCACAATGGTTTTAAGCGTTCCTTTTACGAGTTCATTCGAATACATAAAGCAAATATACATTGGTATCTTAGGTATATGCAAATCAATACCTAAGTTTTTTAGGTATTGCCGTGTAACTACCTGATTTCGTAGGTAAAAAATAATTGAACTCCCATTTTTACGAATTATACTTTTGGACCTCATGAGATTATTCGCGCTCATTTTAGTCATTGTCGTTGCTGGATGTCAAAGCCAAACAATGAATTTTACGTGCTGCAAATCCGAGTATAAGATCATTACTCAGAACTATAATGCAAGCAACGATTTTGACATTTGGATACCTCAGGCTTTTACGCCCAATGGAGATGGAATCAATGACGTCTTTCAAATTCACGTTACGGAGGGTGGGCGTGTTGAACGCCTGACGGTTAAAAAAGGATTGCGGACCATCTATGATAGTTCAGACTTCTTTGTGGCAATTTGGGATGGTAGTAACGAAGATGATGGCAGGTATCGATACACCGCGGAGATTCGAACAGATGAGGGAGACGTTATCGAGCTCAAGGGTAAAGTCTGCCTTATGCGCCTCAATACAATCAACCTTGACATTCTTGAAAATCAAGAAAATAAAATCTGTGACTGTGTCATGCCAGACATGATTGACGCACGCAGAGGAATCATATATAACTCTGTCGAATGTCCGACCAACTAATACTAGGCGACCTCATCACGCTTATTCAGCGCGATCTTTCAAGACTGAAACGCGAACTCGAACTATTCAACGACGAAGCAAACATTTGGAAGAATACAGAAGGCGTGACCAATTCAGCGGGAAGCTTAACGCTACACATTTGCGGCAATCTTGATCATTTCATCGGATCGGTCGTCGGTTCCACTGGATATGTTCGAGACCGAGAAGCTGAATTCAACGATCACAGCAAGTCTCGAGTTGATCTTTATCTAACCATTCAGGACACCGGTGAAATGGTAGAAGCAATTCTATCGGCGAAAGCCGAAGAAGAACTCGCTGCAGTTTATCCAATTGAAGTCTTCAATTCTCAAATGACGCTAAGATTCTTCTTTCAGCACCTCTACGGTCACCTCAACTACCATCTCGGACAAGTCAACTATTTGCGACGGATATTAGAGCCGTGATGTAATTCTCATCTTTAGTGTTGATTATTTATTCGTGCGTATCGCATTACTCATAATATGTATTGGTTCTTCGCTGATTGGCGAAGCACAAACACGCACCGATCGTGCTCAGCTAGAATGGGGTGATGAATTCAGGACAATGAAACGCATTGTTCAAAAAGGACTGGTATTATCTGACCAATCCGGATACTACAATTTGGTATTGGAGGGCATTGGTAGCAAACCGGTCCTTCAAAAGTTTGACAACAGTCTTCGCCTTGTACAGTCACAAGAGCTTTTGTTGAGCTCAGATGAGTCTGCCTTGTCATTCAAGTTCATTCAATCTCTAGGAAATAAGATTTTCGCTTTCGGTGGGCAACACGATTCGAAGACATTAAAATACGCCCTCTATTATTCCTCCATTAATAAGGACACATTAGAAAAAAATGAGGATTGTCATTTGGTCATGGAGCTCGAATATGAAAAGACTGAATTGGATTTTAACTCTGGGAAATTTCAGCATGTCGTATCCAAAGACAACGCTAAGTTGCTCATTCACTATCGCAGACCAACGCATCACGGGGAAAATGAGCGCTTTGGTTTTAAGATATATGACCAAGATATGGAGCTCATCATCGAGAAAGATGTCGAACTTCCTTATCCAGAAGAACATTTTGCCTTAGAAACAGTCAAGTTGGGAATTGACGGTACTGTATACATTGTTGGAAAAGTCTTTGATCAGACGAGATCTCAGACGCAGAATGGAGATGCAAACAACCACTTCGCTGTCGTGGCATATTATCCAGATGCAATTACCGGAAAGGTGTATCCCATTTCTCTAGAGGAGAAGTACATCTCCGATATTCAAATCACCATCCAAGAAGATCTGGATATTGTCTGCGTAGGCTTCTATTCTGAAAAAGGCACTAATTCACTTCGAGGCACCTACTACCTTAAAATTGACAGAAAGACTGCCTCACCCGTAGATCAAAGTGTTCGGGATTTCAGCGTTGAATTTCTCAACCACGGATTGCGAGAACGAAAACTGGCTAAAAATGGTAAGAAGGTAATTCGAAAAGAAAACGCTGAATCCTATCAGCTCGAATTAAGCGAGATTATCACAAGAGATGATGGAGGGGCCATACTTGTAGGTGAACAATCTTGGATTAACATGGTCACCACAGCTTCAGGTGGTGCCAACGGTTCGGGAAGCACCATAACAACTTACTTCTATAATTACCTAGACATTTTTGTAGTGAGCATCAACCCAGAAGGATATATCGAATGGTATCAGAAGGTTCCGAAAAAACAAATTACATCGAATGACGGTGGAATGTTTTCATCCTATGGATTGAAGGTGGTCAAGAATAATGTCTTCTTCATATTTAATGATCATCCAGAGAATTTGTTTTACAGCCAAGGCGAACCGGCAACATTCTCAGCGAACAAAAGGCGGTTTTTGCCAATGTTCATCTCCATTGACATGAACGGCAATGTCGAGCGCGAAGCGCTCATGAACCAAAGCGACGGTGATCTTTACCTACGACCAAAATCAATGGTTGGAAGGGCCAAAAACGAACTTATATCCTACGGTCACGGCAAGCGAAATCACCGACTGGCAAGAATCAAATTCATTCCCTGATTCCTATCTACGTCCATTTATCTTTGCCGCCCGCTGATAATCGAGTCTTGCATGATAAACCGAAGTAGATCCAACCAACTTTTTGAAGAAGCAAAGAAATATCTCCCTGGAGGAGTTAACTCGCCAGTTCGAGCATTTCGATCCGTGAATGGCTCACCGCTCTTCATGACCAAAGGAAAAGGAAGTAAAATCTGGGATGAAGATGGAAACGAGTACGTGGATTTTTGTTGTTCATGGGGACCACTCATTTTAGGACATGCAAATGACGATGTCCTCTCCCTCGTAAGCAACGTCATGGCGGATGGAACATCCTTCGGGACACCGAATGTTTATGAAACGGAACTGGCCAAACTTATCGTGGACAATCACAGATTTGTAGACAAAGTGCGATTCGTAAGCTCGGGAACAGAAGCGGTCATGAGCGCCATTCGACTCGCCCGTGGATTTACCGGAAAACCAAAGATTATAAAGTTTGAAGGATGTTATCACGGACATGCAGACAGCCTTATGGTCAAGGCCGGAAGTGGATTGGCGACTTTAGGAACCAGTACCTCAGCTGGAATTCCTGAAAGTTTTGTGGAAGAGACAATTGTTCTCCCTTTGAACAACGAAGGAGCAGTGGATGAGGCAATCAAAAAATTTGGCGGAGAAATAGCTTGCATCATTATTGAGCCGATCCCTGCCAATAATGGCCTTCTTCTACAGAGCAAAAGTTTTCTTGAATTCCTTCGAAAACGATGCGACGAAACGAGTATTCTCCTCTTCTTCGACGAAGTAATTTCGGGGTTCCGAGTTGGCTTTGAAGGAGCCAGCGGATACTTCGGAATAAAACCGGATATTCTGTCATTTGGGAAGATTATCGGGGGCGGATTTCCAGTTGGAGCATATGGAGCACGCGCTGAATTGATGGACTGTGTTTCGCCCGACGGTCCAGTTTATCAGGCAGGAACGTTGAGTGGAAATCCTGTAGCCATGGCAGCCGGCGTCGCACAACTCCAAGTCTGCCTACAGGATGGGTTTTACGATTCTCTTAAGGAAAAAACTTCTAGACTAACCAGAGAAATTCAAGCATTCGCTGACGACCAAAATATTCCATTCCACATCTTTCATATTGGTTCCATTTTCTGGGCTTCATTTTCCAATAAAAACCGTGTCGCGACGGCGGATGATATTGACGCAGAGGCACCTGAGAAATTCAAGATGTTCTATGATGAACTTCTCGAACAAGGAATTTACATCGGCCCTTCTAGTTACGAAGTTGGATTTGTCTCTGCTGCTCACTCTGAATCTGATATCGATAAGACTATCGATGGAATGAAAAAAGCACTGAGCAAGGCCTATGATCGAAACTAAGAAAATTGGAAAAGGTTATGATCGGGTCTCTAGAATATATGACAGAACCGTCAATGTTGTTTTCGGAAAGAGCATTGACGTCTTTCAAGCAAAATCGATCAGTTCCTTAAACCGGTCAAAACACACCTTGATCCTGGGAGGAGGAAGTGGCAGGATTTTGCTTCAAGCACTCGATGCAAACCAATCCGCTTTTTTCACTTACTTTGAAGCCTCTCAAAACATGCTCGATTTGTCTAGACAACGGGTTTCCGAAACGGAGAAGAGCAGGATTCGCTTCATCCAGTCATTAGACGAAAGCATAGGTAATTTTGATACCGTCATTCTCCCTTTCGTCCTAGACTGCTATCGGAAAGAATCCATCAAAAGTCTTTTGGAACAAATCATAAATAGATGCGAAGCAGATTGTGAGTTTTTGGTGGTCGATTTTTCCAAATCGTATGACGCGCCATTTCTGTCAAAGAGGTTGCATTCGTTTCTGATTTGGATGCTCTATCAATTCTTCTTCAATATTGGAGCAACAGAAACGAAAACACTCCCAAATATTGATGCAGTTTTATCTTTCAGTGGTCTTCAAAAGAAGAGTGAAAAAGTTCTCTACTCTGGTTGGATTTCAGCAAGTCAATGGAGGTATGCCGAGACAATGATGGCAGCAGAATAACCTGCGATCAATCCTTCGAAAACTAAGGTATAGCTCAAGTTTTTCCAGTTTGGGTTCAACCGGAACAGGCCGCCAATAAGTATGGCACATAATCCAGCCTGCAAGAGCATATATTCGATAGAATAATTCCGAAAGAGAGCATTGATTGCAAATGAGATGGCCCAGACTGAGACCACCACTCCGCATAATCGCTTCGATGCATTAAAACCGAGTTCAGTGCCGACCGTTTCAAGGCCCGCATCCTTATCATTTACAATATCTCTCAAATCAAATGGAATTGTCACCGCTAGGATAAAAAGCATCCTTTCTCCGAACAACCCGATAAGGCCGGGATCTAAGATTGACTCAATTCCCCATGCTTCGAAAATTGGATAGCAAAGCGTGAGGTATGTCACCACAATCGAAATGATGAGAGGCTTGATGAACGGAATATCCCTTAGCCGATTCCAACCGTTTTTAGCAGGAATCAACGGGATCGTGTATGCCAGTGAAAATATTGCCGCGGGAATCAACCAAATGATCGTCTCATGATTATAGTTCGGAAGTAAGACCATAAACACCAAAACTGAAAAGCTCATCACAAGCTTCATTATGTTGGCATTTCTGACCACCCAAAGATGACGTTCGGCAAGTTGGTTTTTCGGAATGAAGTCTATTTTATACAGCCTGTGAAATGAATAGAGAACCAGACTGCCCAAATAGATGCTCAATGGCACGTACCATTTAAAAGGAAGTCCTTCAACAATGTAGTAGGTTGAAAGAGAAAGGAGTGCTAAGACTAAAGCAACAAATGCATTCGAGTAAACGAGCACTTTTAAAATCCGCATGTGATCTACTTAAAAGCGGACTGCCCAATCGCAAATCCAATAGCAGTGCCAACAATTCCTGAAACCAACGATTTGGAAACCCTCTTCGTTCGAGCAGCATGCTCATACCCTAGCACGTAGGCAGGTTCAGAAGCCAATGTTGGAGACGAAATTCGGCTCGTTTTAATCTTGTACTTCGGGATACTCAATGCGACCATAGTCACGGCAGGTACGAGAAAGATGAAAATGCTCGATGACGCGGCCAAGCCTGCGCCAACGGCAATTGGAATTCCAATGAAAAAAGTCCAATTGGCTTTATACGTCCTCATAGCATCTTGTTCACCTTGGATATAGAAACGCATTTCATCAACACTGAAAAAGTTACCTAACGCAGTGTCCATGTAGTAGATCACCTCTTCTTCCCCATCTTGGTTGTAGACGGCAAATACGCGTTCCATGTCGATCTTCCTCCCTTCTTTGACTTTGCCGCTGTTCTTGTGCAAATCGTAGTGCATATAAATACTATCCCTACTCACAATTTTTGCCTTGATTTTCTTTCCACTCATGAGCAAAATCTCTTGCGGAGATGTTTGCGAATTCACATGAGATGTGGAGGCAATTAGGAGAACAGCAATAACGAAGGCTCGCAGCATGCTGCAAACATTACAAAAAACCTTGAACTAATGAGAACCCGCTTGAAGCATCTGTACACAATAACTGTCATGCGCAAGTATATTTGCAAGCTTTAATTGAGAGATATGAACCGACACGATTCCTTCCAGGACCGGCATATTGGGCCACGCATTGGGGAGACCAAAGAGATGCTGAAAACAGTAGGTGCTGATTCTCTGGACGATTTGATCAATCAGACAATTCCAGAGTCCATCAGACTTAGTTCAGAACTAAACCTCGCAGAAGGGTTGAGCGAATATGAGTACAGCCTTCATGTTCAGGAGCTTGCAGCAAAGAACAAGGCGTACAAAAATTTTATTGGGCAAGGATATTACGGAACTATAATCCCGGCACCGATCCAACGAAACGTACTCGAGAATCCAGGGTGGTATACGGCGTATACACCATATCAAGCAGAAATATCTCAAGGAAGATTGCAGGCCCTTCTGAACTTTCAAACGGTGATCTCTGACCTCACTGGTTTACCGATAGCCAATGCGAGCTTGCTTGACGAAGGAACGGCGGCAGCTGAAGGCGCTCTGATGCTCTATCATTCAATGAGCCGAGCAAAAGCAAAGTCCGGAGCGGACAAGTTCTTTATTGACAGCCGTTGTTATGACCAGACCATTGCTGTGGTGAAAGCAAAAGCGGAAGCAAGTGGGATTAAGGTGGAAATAGGCGATGTGTTTCAATCCAATTTGGATGCAAGCTACTTTGGAATCCTACTCCAGTACCCAGACAAAAGCGGTTCTATAAATGACTTCAGAGATGTAGTTGATGCCGCAAAACAGCACGAAATAAAAACCGTAGTTGCGACAGACTTAATGGCCCTAACACTCCTAACACCACCTGGTGAATGGGGAGCAGATGTGGTTGTAGGTAATTCACAACGATTCGGAGTGCCAATGGGATTTGGTGGTCCACACGCCGGATTCTTTGCAACACAAGAAGATTTTAAAAGAAACATTCCAGGAAGAATAATCGGCGTGTCTGTTGACCGCGGTGGTCGCCAAGCACTTCGAATGGCGTTGCAAACGAGAGAGCAGCACATCCGAAGAGATAAGGCCACCAGCAACATATGCACGGCCCAAGCTCTGTTGGCAGTAATGGCATCCATGTATGCTGTTTACCACGGCCCTCAACGACTAAAATCAATCGCTCTTGAAATTGCTGGAAAAGCGAAGGGTCTTGCAGATACTTTGGCAAGCTATGGTGTCAGCATAAAACAAGATTCTTACTTCGACACCATCAGCATAAGTGGAGTAGATATAAATACGCTGAAGCAAACAGCTGAAAAGCATGAATGTAACTTTTGGTATCACGAAGACGGAACCGCTACGATAAGCGTAGATGAAACTACAAGGCTCGCCGATCTAAATCTTGCCTCGAGCATTGTCGCTGAGGTAACTGGTAAAGATTTTACTGAAGTTTCTATCGGAACTGCAAATTCAATCACTGAATCATTCAGTCGCAACTCTGAATACCTCACGCATCCAATTTTTAATTCTTATCAGAGCGAAACTGACTTGATGCGGTACATCAAATCTTTAGAGAACAAGGATATCTCTCTGACTCGAAGCATGATATCACTGGGAAGCTGCACGATGAAATTGAATGCAGCGAGCGAGCTGTACCCAATTACGAATCCTTCGTTCAGTAACGTTCATCCATTTGTTCCTCTAGAACAAGCCGATGGCTACGTAGAAATGATCAATGAGCTTGAAAATTCGCTAGCAGAAATCACTGGATTTGACCGCGTTTCATTTCAGCCAAATTCTGGTGCTCAGGGAGAATACGCTGGGCTAATGGTAATTCGTGAATTCCATCAATCAATGGGTAATCATGATAGAAACATAGTACTGATTCCTTCGTCTGCACATGGGACGAATCCGGCAAGTGCAGTAGTAGCAGGAATGAAAGTAGTCGTTGTAAAATGCGATGAACAAGGGAACATTGATGTTGAAGATCTAAGGGCCAAAGCCGAAGAACACAATGCCAACCTAGGTGCTTTGATGGTAACGTATCCGTCCACACACGGTGTGTTTGAGGAAGGCATTAAGGAAATGACCCAGATTATCCATGACAATGGAGGTCAGGTTTATATGGATGGTGCTAACATGAATGCGCAAGTAGGCTTGACAAATCCTGCAACAATCGGGGCAGATGTATGTCACCTCAATCTTCACAAAACATTTGCAATTCCGCATGGAGGCGGCGGGCCGGGAGTTGGACCGATTGGTGTAGCGAAACATTTATCCCCTTTCCTACCCGGACACCCTTTCACAAAGACTGGTGGCGGAGAAGCGATTGGACCAGTATCAAGCGCTCCATTCGGCAGCAGTTTGATTCTACTGATTTCCTATGCCTATGTGAAAATGCTCGGACGATCTGGACTGACCGATTCGACCAAATTCGCCATTTTGAATGCGAACTACCTTAAAGAACAATTGAAAGATCATTTCCCTGTTCTCTACACGGCGCCAAATGGACGTGTTGCTCACGAAATGATTCTAGATTGTCGTCCTTTCAAAAAATCTGCACACGTAGGGGTCACTGATATAGCCAAACGATTAATTGATTTCGGATTCCACGCACCGACGGTTTCGTTTCCCGTTGCGGGAACGATAATGGTTGAGCCGACTGAGAGCGAATCAAAGGCAGAATTGGATCGATTCATTGATGCGCTGAAAGAGATCAAAAATGAGATCGTCAAGATAGAGGCTGGTGAACGATCAGTAGAAGAAAGCGCCTTGAGAAATGCCCCACATACTGCAGACATTCTCCTCACTGACCATTGGGATAAACCTTATTCGAGAGAAGAAGCAGCATTCCCAGTCGATTGGGCAAGGAACAATAAATATTGGGTTCCTGTTGCTCGAATCGACGATGCCTTCGGTGATAGAAACTTGGTCTGTGCTTGCCCTCCGACTGAAGAGTACGCCGAAGTCTAGTCGTCTGATAGCAATCAAATTTGCTTTTATTCGTTAAGCTCGTCTATTAAGTATGCGCCAATTAATCATCTTCATATTTCTAACTGTATCGCTAGCTGCTTTTAGCCAAAAAGTATCTGGGCCTACATATGGTCAGGGCAATGCGAGATGGACGGACGATGTTCCAGAGGGTGTCATATTCTATGAAGGGTTTGAGGGCGTCTCCTTACCACAGCTTCCCAACGGATGGACGTCTCAAAGTGTGTCCCAAGAAGCATTCAAATCCGGTACGGCAGGAACTGCCCTTGGCCAAACAAATTCAAACGGTTATTGGCCAGTACCAGCGCATGGAATTTTCGCAATGACTAATGATGACGAGTGCAATTGCAACAAAAGTTTTGATCGATTAACCAGCAGACTCTTTGATGGTTCCGGATTGAGTTATCTCAAAATTCTATTTGAAGCATTTCAAAATGGAAGCTCCGGACAAGAAGCATGGCTTGAAATCAAAAAGGATAATGGACCCTGGACGAAAATTTATGAGATCCGTCCTTCCTCAAGGTGGCAAACACATGAGACTGTAATACCCGGTTCATTTCTCCAAGAAGGCTTTCAGTTTCGCTTTCGCTATTCGGATAATTGCAATTATGCTTCTGGCCTTGCTTTGGACAATATTTATTTGATCAATCAACCCACATCGGCCTTTAGACTCGACGAGTTTTTCTCTATCGATGGCGATGTCCCAGGGTCAGGTCAAGGATATGAATTGATGCCACTCAGACAGGCGCAATATGCACGGCTTCGATTTGGAGGTTTAGTCTTGAATGATTCAGAAATTCTAAAAAATGTTAATCTGAAGGTCTCTATTCAGGGTCCGATGAATTATACGGACAGCTCTGGAAATTGGAGTCTAGCACCTTTAACGGAAGACTACGTCACATTTACTAGTCGGAACAGGTTTACGCCATTCTTAAGTGGGGACTACAATATTTCCGTTTCTCTCAGGACCGATTCTTCGGACTTAAACGACAATGACAATCATGCTGAAATGCATTTGGGAGTCGGCGACAGTATTTATGCTCGGTTGAAAGATGGCACAGATGGCACAGGTATTTGGCTTGATGAGTCAGGAGATAGAGTTGGTTCGGTTTTTCAGTTTCATCACGGAGACACTCTGAAATCTATCAACGTAAACATTCATCCTGCAAGCGTTGTCGGATCGAGGTTTCGAATAAAGCTGTTCAGTTATGACACACTAACTTCTTCCCTCTTTAGCAGTTCTCCGATCCAGATTACGCAAAACGATCTTGGTTCGTACAAGAGAATTGATATCAATGAGCATATAGGAGCCGGTAAAATATTGGTGGCACTTGAAAATGAGACTGGCTCGTTGATTTTTTACGGTAACACAAAAGTCGTTGCGGAGAGGGGCAATGCTTTATCATTTCAAGCTGGTTCACCTTGGAAAGCATTCCCTTACTTCGTTGATCTCCAGTTGATCACTACAACGATAAGTGAAAGTTGTCCAGGTCATTTCCAATATGAAGTGGATGATCAAAGTTGTCCCGGTTTGAACGACGGGAAAATCAAAGCAGACATCCATGACGCAAATCTGCCATGGACCTATAGTTGGTCAAACGGAGCAGGGAATGTTGATAGCATTGATAACTTGAGCCCAGGATCATACCAACTCATAGTCACGGATGCAAACAGTTGTATTTATGAAAAGTTGTTTCACGTTGGGCCGGCAGACAGTATCGAAATCAATCCGACCATAGTTGCTGATAGTTGCGGAACTCATGAAGGGAGAATTGACTTAAATATTTCGGGCGGCACAGGCCCTTATGCCATCAATTGGAATGGTGCCAACGGACTCAACTTCCAAGATGATTTGACGAAGGGGAGCTACTCTATTGAAATAATAGACATTAATGAATGCTCATTTCAGGAAGATATCTCTCTTCCCGGTACGGATCAGCTTGGAATTGCCTTCACGATTTTTGCATCTGGATGTAATGACTCAAACGGTTTTGCGGCAATCACGCCATTTGGAACCGGCCCTTTCAGCTACTCTTGGATAAATGGGGAACAATCCGACACCATTACTGGACTCAAAAGTGGCGTATACACGATAACACTTAGCGACTCGATTGGATGTATGACAGTTGGTCGCGCATTTGTGCCCGATTCAAATGCTCCTAGTGTATCGGTTCAATCTGTTGCTGACATAGTTTGCTCAGATAGCTCTAATGGTAAAATCAACATTAACGTGAGTGGAGGTCTACCCAACTACACCTATGATTGGAGCAATGGAACCACCGATGAAGACCTTGTCGGCCTGTCAACTGGCATTTATGACCTGAGCATCACTGATGCTAATGGGTGTAAGAACTTCTTCTCCCAATCTGTCTCAAATTTGTCGTCGCCGATTATTTTGGACCTATTTGCGAAAGGGAATTACTGCGATGGAGATAGTAATGGTCAAATTCAATCACTCGTGAATGGGGGAGCACCCATGTATTCCTACTTATGGTCCACAGGTTCCGACAGTAACAAACTAGATCATTTAGGTCAGGGAACTTACTCGATCACTGTAACCGATAACAATGGTTGCGAATCCATTAATGAAATGAATATCGCCTCAGGAAATGTCATATTAATAGATGTTGACACGATAGAATATGATACTGGCGGAAGCATTTTATTCGAAAACAAAATATTTGTGAGCGTTTTCGGCGGAGTTCCTCCATTTTCCTATTTGTGGAATGATAGTGTAGCATCCAAAGACTTAATAAATGTCGATTCTGGCCGCCATCAATTGGTCGTCACGGATCAACTAGGCTGCGAAAAAGCACTCAATGTTGACATTGGAGATGGTCCTTCTGGAAAAAAGGAAATTTTATTTCAACCTCTCAAAGTCTATCCTAACCCGTTGAAATCTGGAGTTTCCATGACCTTCAAATCGAATGAACCGATACGGCGTATTCAGTTCGTTAACGTACAAGGCCAAACCGTTTACTCGATCGATCCAACCGAAACCTCGGACTCCATCCGTCTTACCTCCCCTACCCTTTCGTCAGGTTTATACCTTGTCCGAATTAGTACTGAGACCACCACTCGGGCCAAAAGAATCTTGTATTACCAATAGTTAGCACAAACTGTTGTATTAAATTTGGATTCTTTTTTAAAAAACTCGCACCATTCAACCGATTGGTTAGGGAAAAACTTAGTTGAATTAAATCACAAACAATGAGAAATAAGTACTTACTTCTTTCCTTCTTGATGATCTCTACCGGAAGCATACTCGCACAAGATGTGAAGAATATTGCACCATCATTCCAAGCAGAGAACCAAGAACAATTTATCACTAAAGATCATGGCGCAAGCCGCTACCATAGTAGTAGTCAACTTCTTAATCTTTCAATGGTTAATGAGCTTTGGTCTAGTGACTTCAGCAATTCTGGCCAATGGTCAATAAACAACGGGTCATCTGAAGGATGGAGCGTGGAATCATCAGTAACTGTATGGTTCTACAACGCATTCGGATCAGGATCTGGCGCGCCATTCGCGCAAATGGACAATGGTGATGCCACCGCTGGTGGAACAACTGCTGCAGAGCACACCATGCAAAATGATACTGCAATTGACGTTAGCGGAGTAGCTGGCGGTGCAATTGTTTCATTTCAGCAGAGAACTTCTAGATTCTTTGATAGCTACTACATCGAAGCTAGTAATGATGGATCTAATTGGGAAATTGTTGGTGTGAACGATCACGTGCATCCACGAACTGCGAGTAACAACACTCCAGGAACTCCTAATCCAGAATATGTTGCATACTACATCCCGTCAACCGTTACAGGTACTGGGAACAATGATCTATATATCCGTTTTCGATGGGTTGATGATAACAGTGGTATCGCGTATGGTTGGTTGATTGACGACGTTGTCGTTTATGAGGCTCCTACCAATGATTTGGATTTGGCTCGTGCGTACAACTTCGGAGCTACCGATAGTGCTGCTTATATGCTCTATTCAAGGATTCCTTTGAAGCAAGCTGAAGCAAGTACTTTCCGTCCTGCTGCTGCTGTTATTTCTAATGGAACAGCAACTCAATCTGATGTTCAGGTAACAGTTACTGAATCAAATACTGGATACAGCTCGACTTCATCTACTTTCTCTTTGAACGAAGGTGAATTCGCAATTGTTGAAACGGCTGACGATCTAGTGCTTAGCGGAACTGGTAACTACAGCGTTACATACTCTACGGCCAGCAGTAACGCTGACGCGCTTTCAGATAACGATGAGATGGACTGGGACTTCCAAGTCACGGACAACATTTATGGTTACGATGACAACGAAGCCCAAGGACAAAGCTGGTTTGGAAGTGCTGGATATACTCAGTGCCTTTATTTCGACAACTTCACAAATGACACTGTTGTTGGAGTTGATGTCATGTTCCCATTATTCAATGGAGCGAACGGTGACTACGGTCTAACATTCGGACAAACTGTTGGAGCTTCAATCTGGGATAACACATTGGAAAATGAATTAGCCAGCAACGGTTTCTATACTGTTGATTTTGGAACTTCAGGTAACTATGTCGACGACTGGATCACTATTCCAATGGAGTACGCATTGGATCCAGGAACAGTGGATAGCTACTATGCTTGTTTCAAGGTGTACGATGATGAGATTCCATATGCATACGATTTTGGAGTTAGCGGATTCTCATTCGTTGATCCAGACAATGCAGGTGAGTGGTTTAACCCAGTTTCATTCTTCCATCATGACACGCTTAATTTGACGCCTTACATCCGAATGAGAATGTATGATTATCAGAAGTGTGCCAACACCAACATCGTTATTGACGGTACCGTAAACGATATCAAGCCTGACGAGTGGGATGCTGATATCACCATTACGGTTCTTACTGGTGGTGATGGTCCGTACACTTTCGCATGGTCTGGCCCAGGCGGATTCATTTCGACAGATCAAGATCTTTCAGGTCTGACCCTCAAAGGTGACTACGTCTTGACTGTTACTGATGTAAATGGTTGTGATCAGTCGATCACTTTCACTGTTGACGGAATTGTTGGTCAAAATGCTATTGAGAATGTTGCATTTGATGTATTCCCGAATCCAGCTAAGGACTTCGTAAATGTTTCTGTTGCAGAAGCAGGAAACTACACCATTGAAGTTTCAAACCTCAAAGGTGAGTTGGTTTCTAGCGAAATTGTTGCAGTTGGAGCTGGAGAAACTCGTACAATCAATGTCGAGTCTCTTTCCACTGGAGTTTACATGATCAAAGTTGTCGGTGAAAACACTTCATCGGTAAAAGAAATTATCGTCGAGTAATATCTTCGATCTAGTTCTTAGGAAGCCTTCCCAAACGGGGAGGCTTTTTTTTATCCCAAAAGTGAAGTTCCAGTCATCTCGGATGGCTGTTCGAGAGAAAGGATCTCACAGACTGTTGGAGCGATATCAGCTAATATCCCATCGTTCACTTGCTCAACGTTGGGAGAAATAACGATGCAAGGAACCAGGTTCAACGTGTGCGCCGTATGTGGATTCCCATTCTTTTCAAATGCCTTATCAGCATTTCCGTGATCCGCAATTACAACAAAGGAATACCCTTGTTCCAATCCTGCTTCCACCACTCTACCTAAGCATTTGTCTGTAGTCTCCACCGCTTTTTTTATGGCTGCATACACTCCAGTATGACCTACCATATCAGGGTTGGCATAGTTCAGACAAATAAAGTCTGGTTGGTGTGTATTTAATGCGTGCACAACCTTATCGGTGACTTCGTAGGCGCTCATCTCAGGTTGCAAATCATAAGTTGCCACCTTCGGTGAATTAACCATGAGCCGTTGTTCTCCTTCAAATCTAACCTCTCGCCCTCCAGAGAAGAAGAATGTGACATGGGGGTACTTCTCAGTCTCTGCGATTCTCAATTGGGTCAGACCCGAATTTGAAACGACCTCCCCAAGTGTATTTACGAGATTATCCTTTTCGAATAAAACGGAGATTCCTTGGAACGACTCAGCATATCGGGTCATCGTGACAAAGTGAAGAGGCAATGTGCTCATCTTCCAATCCGGAAATTCCTCCTGGGTTAGTGCAGTTGTAATTTGCCGACACCTGTCAGTCCGAAAATTAAAACAGATAACAATGTCATTCGCTCTAATCCTTCCTTCTCGAGATTTCAAGATTGATGGCGTGAAAAATTCATCCGTGATGCTCTCGTCGTAAAACTCGTGACAGCAATCCACAAAATCTTCTGTGGATTCTCCTACTCCATGTATAAGAAGGTCATAGGCAATCTTGATTCGTTCCCATCGTTTGTCCCTATCCATGGCGTAGTAGCGACCGATCATCGAAACAAGCTTAGCTGGGCTGTTCTCCAATCGGGCTAGGAGTTCTTTCATACAATCTGCTGCATTCTTAGGAGCAGTATCTCGCCCATCCGTGAATGCGTGTATGTAAATCGGAGAGTCTGCTTTCGCTTCAAGAATATCGAGCATTCCATGCAAGTGTTGTTGACTTGAATGGACACCACCATGACTAACCAATCCCATGAGATGAATAGAGACGTTCCTCTTTTTGGCAGTTTCAATTGCTTCCAAGAGCACCTTGTTCATTGCAAAAGAGCCATCCTCAACGGCTTGGTTGATTCTCACCAAATCTTGATAAACAACCCGCCCCGCACCGATGTTTATATGCCCTACCTCACTGTTTCCCATTTGCCCATCAGGAAGACCTACGTTTTGGCCATAAGTCTTTAAAGTAGAATGCGGATGAGCCTCCATCAATGAATCAAACACAGGAGTCTCTGCCTGGGCTATAACATCCGCCTCAGAGGCATCGCCAATACCCCATCCGTCTAATATTATTAGTGCGGCTTTTCTCTGACTCATCTCAATTTCAATTTTGCCGTAAAGCGCGTTCCCGTTGGCTGATTTTCTTCAATTCTCAATTTACCACCATGCTCGTGGGTTAATTGAGCCACAATATACAGACCGAGTCCGGTGCCTTTTTGTGTCCTCGTCTCTTCGTTTTCAATCCGATAAAATTTCTTAAGAATTAAGGCTCGTTGCTCAGCTGGAATTCCTGGACCAAGATCTCCCACCTCCAAGGCCAAGTAATCGGATTCGATCATAGCCTTAATGGAGACCGGGCCAGGTGCATATTTCAAGGCGTTTTCAATCAAATTACTCAATATGGATTGAACAGCCGCCCTATCCACATTCGCTTCCAGATCCTCTGGACATGTGAAAACCAACTCGCTCTTGGCCTGCTCGGCAAGGGGCTTAAATTGGCTTATTAGGATGAATATAATATCATGAAGATTTGCCTTTTCTCGAAGCAGCTCCAGTTTACCAGTATCCAATCGTGATGCAACAAGAATATTGGAAACAAGGTTTTCGAGCCTCTGGTTTGCCTGAAGGGCTGAACTAGCGATGTTTTTGAGCTGATCTGAATCCAAGTCTCGTTTAATGAGCGTCTGAAGATTGAGTTTCATGGCAGCCAAAGGCGAATTGAATTCGTGCGTTGTCGCCATGAGAAAATTACGTTCTCTCCTAGTCATCTGTTCGTTCTTCGCTATATATTTGGATAGAAAATAAGCCCCAAACAATAATAAAACTAGGAAGACAACACCCTCACCAACCACCATGTACAGCTTACTGTTCAATACATCCTCGATCGGTTCAGGAGATTCTCCTTGCAATGACTGAATTTCAAATTGCGCAATCGCGATGTCACGGTTCAGACTGTAAATAGAATATCCCCACCAAGCGAATTGGGCAAAGACGTAGCCCAGCAATAGGTATAAAAGGAGTAAGGTTCGTGAAGTTTTTTTCACCGCGCAAAGATACTTCACTGTACGCATTTTGGCCCTTTGATAGTCACCTTTAAACGTTGGTGAACGGGATGAATAGAGCCACAAGTTTCCATGAAGTCTCAGCTCCATATTGTGGCGTTTGTAAAAATTACCTCACCACTTGTTATGATTGAACTAATAACCACACTTTTTCTGGCCAAAGGACATAAAAAAAGCCCCGAGTTTCCTCGGGGCTTTGGTCCCACTTCGTGGTGCCAGCTGGAGTCGAACCAGCGACACACGGATTTTCAGTCCGTTGCTCTACCAACTGAGCTATGGCACCTTATGTTTGCAAAGGAGTTCGCTGTGCTAACAATGGGGCGGCAAATGTAAAAGTTTATACAATTCCAACAACGATTTTTAGACTCTTCCAATGAACCTCATCATAGACGTCGGAAATACAAGAATCAAAGCAGGAGTTTTTGACGGTGATGAGCTCATCGAAGTTCACACTGAGAAGCTTAATACCATCGATGTTCTGATCGAAAAAATTGCTCCAGGCCGAGACTGGTCAGCTGCAATTGCATCCGTTTCAGTAGAGTTGAGTAAGGTGAACTTTCTTTCTGATCTTAAATCCGTTTTACATGTCAACCACAAAACTCCTCTCCCTATAGAGTCCAACTACGAAACTCCTGAGAGTTTAGGAATTGACCGAATCTGTGGGGTAGTTGCTGCGAACATCAAATTCCCGAACCAAAATTGTCTGGTTATCGACATCGGAACGTGCATCACATATGATGTGATTGATGATCAAGGGTATTATCAAGGAGGTGGGATATCTCCAGGGTTTGAAATGAGGTTGAAGGCAATGAATCATTTCACTCAACGTTTGCCTCTGGTGAATCCAACATCCGAGTTCCCTTCACTGGGTCAAAGCACCGAAGGCTCACTACTTTTTGGGGCAGGAAGAGGAATGGCGGCAGAAATCAATGGTATTATCAACACTTTTAAAGCTGACTACCAAGGACTTAAGGTAATATTAACAGGAGGTGGCTCGGCCAACTTTGAACCGCACCTTGAAAATCCCATTTTTGCAGCCCCTAATCTCATTTTGAAAGGGTTAAACAATATACTTCTGCACAATCAAGGGCTTCATGCTTAGAACCTTATTCGCCACTCTTCTGGTATTAATTTCTTGTGCAGGTATATCTCAAACTAGCACACTGTCTCCGTATTCATTATTTGGTCTAGGCGATGCACCAGCAAGCTCCCTGAGTTCTCAGGCTGGAATGGGGCACACGAACCTCGGGGTTCTCAGCACAACCAACATCAACTTCGCCAATCCTGCAACCCAGACATTCGTCAACAGACCTACTTTCTCATTCGATTTGAGAAATGAATTCCTCAGCCTAAATGATGGCATTCGTTCTCAGTCTAATAGCCTTTTCGCAATTGACAACCTAAGTTTTGGGTTTCCATTGATCAATAACTTTAAGAAGAAAAGAAAAGCTGCTCTAAGTTTCGGTCTTCAGCCGAGAACTCGGCAGGGTTATGATGTGGTAACATCTCAATCTTTAGCAGATATAGGGAATGTAGACTATTACTTCTACGGCTCTGGCGGCTTGAATAATGTAAACCTCAGCGCCGCTTTCGACTTAATCGCAGATAGCGGCAGAGTGCATACATTATCTATCGGCGTTACAGCTTCCTACGTGTTTGGAAAACTTGCTCGTAACAGAGCCACCGTCGTTGACTCAAATGCTGGTGCAAGCGATATTTTCAGAACAGAAGCATTAGAACTCAGTGACATTGACTATCGATTAGGGCTGCTGTATTCTCAGAGACTATTCTTTAAAAAAGGGACTGATGATGAAAAAAATGGTAGTATTTCGATCGGAGCATACATCAAACCACAAGCGTCTCTACGGACCTTTTCGAAGTCATACGCAATCACATTTTTAGGCCCTTATTATGACCCGTATGCCATAGATACTCTCGACAAATCAAGTGGAGAAAGCACAACGGAATTACCATTAAGCTATGGCGCTGGCGCCAGTTTCAGGTACGCAAGCCAATGGACATTTGCTGTGGATTTCTCATCAACAGCCTGGTCTAGCTTAGTGGTCAACGGAGGCACGGCAGGCTTGAACGATGAAACGAGATTTTCAGCGGGGGTTGAATACATTCCTGATTATACGGCTGTGAAAAAGGTTTTCAAAATAATAAGATATCGCACTGGATTCAGTTTTGAGCAGACCAGAGTTAACATAAATGGCTCACAGCCAACTAAGTTGGGTATCCATGGTGGCTTCGGAATACCGATAATTGCATCTCGTTCATCGAGCTTGTTAAATTTTGGCACCGAATATGCAATTAGAGGAGGCAGCGGATTACCCCTGTCAGAGCGGTTTTGGAATATTCACATTGGAATGACAATTACGCCGAATCAATTTGACAGATGGTTCCAAAAAAGGAAATACGACTAACGAACAAGGAGAGTATGAAAAGGATATTGTTGGTATTGGTAATTGTGGGGTTCGGAATTTCGAGTTCAAATGCACAAATAAGGACTTACACAAGCAATGCTGAGGATAGCATGGCTTGCCTTCAAAACCTCAGTTTATACATTGAGTTTTTCAAACAAAAAAACTACCCTGATGCGGTACGAGGATGGAGAAAAGCCTCAGTGATGTGCCCAAAAACGAGCGAATCAATCTGGGTCAACGGTGTTAAGATCTACCAGAACTTAATTAAGGCTGAGGAAGACAAAGCAAAAAAAGCGGCCTTGATCGACACATTGTTTCAAGTGTATGATGAGCGAATTATCCATTTCCCAGTGAAAGAAGGCTATGTGTTAGGTCGAAAAGGCGCAGACCTGATGAAATACAAAAAATCTGAGCCAGAACTTGCTTTTGAATCCCTTATGAAGTCCCTCGAAATTCAAGGAAAAAAAATGGAGCCAGGGGCCATCATATTCTTGTACAAGTCTGCTTACGATCAACTCAAGCATGACAAGATTGAAAAGACTGTTTTATTTGATCTATATCCAAGGTTGAGTGACATCGCTGATTACAACAGGAAAAATCAGAAAAACGAAAAGCTAGTTGAAGCGTACAAAAAAGCACAAGAAAACGTAGACAAGATGTTCAGTACGGTTGCTGAGTGCCCAGATTTAGTGGAAATTTATGGTGCAAGAATTGAAAGCACTCCAAATGACGAAGACCTTCTGAGACAGATTTTAAAAGTCTTTGACAAGAGAGATTGTACCGATGAAGCAGTTTATCAAGAAGCGGCTAAGAACCTATATGCAATCGACCCTAGCCCTGAAGCTGCTTATGCGATTGCAAATGGAGATGCTAAAAAAGGAAATCTAAGTGCAGCTCTTGAGTATTACACTAAAACGTTTACTCAGACGGAGGATGTTGAGTTGAAAACGAAAGCATTGACCGCGGCAGCCAAAACTGCTCTTGCCAGTGGCAGCTTTATCAAGGCAAAATCTTTAGCCCTCGAACTTTTAAAGCTCAATGGCTCAAACGGGGAAGCATACATTATTATCGGTGATGCTTACGCTGAAGGGGGAAAAGGCTGTGGTGACAACGATTGTACAAACCGTGCTGCATATTGGGCCGCAGTTGACAAGTATGCAAAAGCAAAAGCTGTTGATGGATCAGTAGCGAGTCAAGCTCAACAAAAAATCAACGCTTACACCGCGCAATTCCCAAAAAAGGAAGATTGCTTCTTCCATGGGCTCACCGAAGGCGGAAGTTATACTTTAGATTGCTGGATCGGAGAGACCACAACCATCCGGGTTCGGGAATAAATGACACCCACAACAAGAAAATATCTGAGCATCCCAATCATTTTAATGGTTGGGATGTTTGTTTTTAGTTGCCAGAATGATTTGGAAGAAATCAATCGGGTTACTGAAAGCGTCGACCTTCCAGTACAGACAATTCGCAATGCTCGAATAAGCTATTCGGATTCTGGCCATATTCAATTTCTGATTGAAGCCGCGCAAGTTGACCGGTATCCTGGGGAAGAACCAAGAGATGAATTTTCAGGAGGGTTTAAGGTAACATCCTACAATTTCGATGGTGAGATTGAATCTGAGATTACCGCTGAGGAAGCTACCAACTATCCAGAAAAACACCACATGATTGCCCGAGATTCTGTCATGCTCAAAGACAAGGAGGGTAAAATCCTTCAGACAGAATTGCTTACTTGGGATGAAGAGACGGATAGAATATTCACAGATAAATTTGTCAAGATCACAACGCCTACTGAGATTTTATATGGCGACGGGCTTGAAGCAAATCAAGACTTTACGCGGTATGAGATTAAGAATATTAAGGGCCGCATCAAGATCGAAGACGGAGAAAAACAGAACGAAGAATGAATAAGTATCACAAGATCAGCGAGAAGGTTTGGCTCGTCATTGCCGTCCTAACTTTTGTTTTTGCTGTTTATAAAATTGGACAGGTTGGGATTTCAGACGCCCTCGTCTACCTAGTGATGGCAGGCGCCGCAGCGACAATGTACACTCTGCGTTACTACTCTAGAAAGCGCTTGGAAAAACACCGGGATAACGACAATGAAATTGGCTAATTTTGATTGACTAGCACCCGATGGACGACCCCAGTTTTCTCCTCATTCTGCTTTCCATTCTAGGAGCACTCGTGCTCTCAGCTTTTTTTAGCGGCCTCGAAATTGCTTTTGTTTCTTCAAACAAATTGAAGATCGAACTGGACAAAAAACAAAACATCCTACCTGCGAGGATCTATTCCTACTTTCTTAAGCATCAATCCAAATTCATCAGTACGCTTCTTTTAGGGAACAATATTGCCTTGGTAGTTTACGGTATCCTGATGGCAGTCATTCTGGAAAACCCCATTCGAAGCTCGCTCTCATTTTTGCCGGAAACAGGTTTTGTTGAAGTTCTCGTTCTCTTCATTCAAACCATTATTTCTACGCTCATCATTTTAGTGTTTGCTGAGTTTTTGCCCAAGGTTATTTTCAGGATCAATCCAAACAGAAAGCTTGAGCTTTTCACAGTCCCTGTCTTACTTCTCTGTGCACCATTATTTGTGGTTGTGCTTATCATTTTCACCATGATTGCATACCTCTTGAAGATATTCAAAATTTCATTTGAGGAGAGCGAATACACTTTCGGAAAGATTGATCTCGACCACTATGTTAAGGAAGCTGCTTCGGGGACTTCAGAAGAACAAGAGTTGGAAAATGAGCTCCAAATCTTCCAAAACGCACTGGAGTTTAACAATATCAAGGCCCGGGAATGCATGGTCCCCAGAAATGAAATTGAAGCCCACAACCTCTACGACTCAATCGACGAAATCACAAGGACATTCGTGAAAACTGGGTACTCAAAAATCTTAATTTACAAGGAGAACATTGACAATGTGATTGGCTACGTCCACTCTTTCGAACTCTTCAAAAAGCCGGGAGCCTTAAAGAATATCCTCCGTCCGTTAGCCATCATTCCTGAAACAACTACCGCCGATAAAGTCTTGAAAACGTTAATTCAACAAAAGAAAAATGTAGCGTTGGTGGTCGATGAATATGGCGGAACCTCTGGAATGCTTACCCTCGAAGATATAGTCGAGGAAATTTTTGGCGAGATCGAAGACGAGCACGACTCAGAAGAGCTGGTCGAGAAGAAACTAGATGACAAATCGTATCAATTTAGCGCGAGACTCGAAATTGACTACCTCAATGAAGAGTATGATCTAGAGCTTCCTGAAAGTGAAGAATACGAAACTCTTGCTGGCTTGATTATCGAGCTAAATGAAGACATTCCTGCTGAGAGGGATGCCATACTTGTGGCCGGTTACAACATTGAGATTACCAAGGTAAGCGAAAACAAAATCGAAGAGGTTATTCTACGGCCCTCTTAAACTGGAAATTAGCCGCATTTATTTCGATTCAAACTGTATTTTCGCGTCCCATTTGTAAAAGCTAGTATTAGATGGCAGCTATTGGAACTATTAGGAAGCAATCAGGATTGCTTATTGTGTTAATTGGTATGGCGATGGTGCTATTCCTCTTGGGTGACTTCTTCAGCCAAGGAACCAACTTTTTAACTGGAGAGAGTCAGGATGTTGGAGTGATTGGCGGTGACGCCATTTCCTTGCAGGATTTTGAGATTCGAGTCCAGGAATCAATTGATCAACAATACGGTGCAGAAGGCGCGAATGAGGAAGCACGCAAAACCCTTCGTACACGCGTTTGGCAACAAATGATCATGGAGCGGACGCTTGAACCTGAATACAACCAGCTCGGGCTATCTGTTAGCGCTGATGAGCTTCTTGACAATGTAAAGAACATTCAACCTGGATCCATCCTTTATCAATATTTCACAGATCCTCAGTCAGGACAGGTAATTGAACAATTCAGAGACCCTCAAACTGGTGGTTTGAACTCAGCCAGAGTTTTACAAGCAATTCAGAATCTGATCAACAGCGAAAATGCACGAGATTGGTTGCCTATCGAAAATGCAATTAAGCAGGACGTACTTCAAAGCAAGTACATCAGCTTGTTATCCAAAGGCCTAATTATTTCGGGTGTTGAGGCTGATCAAATTTTTGAGGAACGCCAGAGAGTTGTTTCAGTGAGCTATGTTGTCAAGGAATATTCAGCAATTGATGATTCTGAAATTGACGTTACTGAAGCGGACTATCAATCGTATTTTAATGAGCACTCAGAAGAAGCTCGTTTCGCAGTCGAAGAAGAGGCGAGAACAGTTCGAATTGTTGAATTTGCCGTAAACGCCACTGAAGAAGATATTGAAGAAATTAGATTAGAGTTAGATGATCTCCGTGAGGATTTCGCCAACGATTCAAACGACACTGCATTTGTCGCGGAAAATTCTGAAACTCCAGTTGAAGGAGCAATCGTTTACGTTCCTGTGGATATTGTAGATCCAGTGATTCGCGATTCTGTTGTAAATGGTGAGGTCGGTGAAGTCCACGGTCCATACCTAAGCTTGGGGCGGTACTTCCTGACAAAACTTCTTGACACAAAGGCGACTCCAGACTCTGTAAAGGCAAGTCACATTCTCTTGACAACTGAAGAAGGTGACACAGCAGGAATCGAATTAGCGAAGGCCAAACTTGACTCCATTAAGACCGTTGCTCAGCGATCAAGAAATTTTGCTGATTTAGCAACTGAGTTCAGCGAAGATTTCGGTTCGGCTCAAAAGGGTGGCGATTTGGATTGGTTCACAAAAGGAAGAATGGTGCCCGAATTTGAAGCGGCCAGTTTTGATGGGAAAGTTGGAGACATGCCAATCGTCGTATCTCAATTTGGTGTTCACTTGATATATATCACGGAACAAACTGAGGCTAAGATGAACTACCTTCTGGCAAACGTAGATCGCACCATCGAACCTTCAAAGTCGACGTCCGATGAGATGTACAAGGGAGCAAGCAAGTTCTCGATCGAACATAATACCATGGACAAGTTCACAACGGCTGAAGGCGTTGATGTGAAAGCTCCATCCACAATCATTTTCAGTGATGAAGGGCTTCGAGGTTATACGAACTCAAGCGATATTAAACGCTGGATTTTTGAGGCCAGCGCCGGTGATATTTCAAGTCCATTTGAGAACGGTAATCGATTTCTGGTTCTCGCTCTTGAAGACATTTCTGAAAAAGGCAAAATGACTCTCGAATCTGCCAAAGGGTTAATTGAGCAGGATGTAATGAATGCCTTAAAGGCTGAGCGAATCCTCAGTGAGCTGGCCGATGTTACTTCTCTAGACGACGCAGCTTCAAAGTTTGAATCTCAACTACAGAAAATCGAAACATTGAGTTTTGCAGATGGTGCAATGAGTGGCGGTTTAGGAAGAGAAACTGAATTTATTGGAACGATCTTCTCAACCGAATCTGGATTTATTTCGAAGCCAGTTGTTGGAAACAGAGGAGTGTTTGTGGCTCGCGTTGACAATATCATTGATGCTCCAGCTGAACGAGATCTCACGACAGTCAAGCGAGAGGAATCAGCTAACATGTCGAGCCGGGTGAATGGGCAGTTTTTCAAGGCCCTTCAGGATGAGTATGGCGTTGAAGATAATCGGGCACGATTCTATTAATCTCACCTTCTTTTTTATTCCTCTCTTTTTAACGGTAAAATAACCCGAATTCGGGTGCCGAAATTTACATTTGACATCCCATGATCCGCTGGTTCATAATAACGGTTTGTATAATCTGGATTGCTCCAGTATTTGCTCAAGAATCATTCGACGAAAAGCAGACCTCTGTTTCGAATGTCAGGATGACAATCAACAATGTTGGCACTTTTGGGAATGCGTTCAGAGGAAGCTACGATGTGCTTGGGTATTCATCGGCAGAATTTCCTGCAAATACGGGTATTGAACATTTATTCGAAGGTGGAATTTGGGTTGGTGGCAAGGTGAATGGTTCCTTGATCGCAGTTTCAACTGCTGCATATGATCAAACTGCAGGTTACAGTGCCGGCCGAGCAGGATATGAATTTACTGCTGAAATCGGAGGTCAATTCATCGAACGTTCATCCCTCATCGACAATCCAAGTTATTCTGTAGAAGCAGTTTCTCATCAGGATTTCATAGGAGACTTCAGTGATAGAAACGTCCTAGTTCCGGGGACTCAAATCCAAATCTCAAATCATGACAATCCGATGGAAATTGACATCCATATGGAGTCATATAATTGGAACTATGCCTTCAGTGACTTCATGCTCATCTGTAATTACGAGTTGACCAACACTGGCAACAACACGCTCAATGATGTATTCATTGGGATGTGGTCAAATGAAGTGGTAAGAAACACGAACATCACCCCAGCAGGTCAAGGAGGAAGCGCATTTTATGATAAAGGCGGGAATGGATTTATTGACTCCCTCGGACTGGCGTACTGTTATGATGCCACAGGTGATGAAGGATTCACCGATAGCTATGTCGGACACAAATTTTTAGGCGCTGAAGACAACAGCGGATTTCATCATCCTTCTCTAGACACGGCATTCAAAATGAACTACCAAACATGGCAATTCAACTCCGTTGGGCAGCCGGTCTTTTTCTTTCCAAATAGTGAACTTCAGCGTTACACCAAAATGGAGGATGGGCTCAACCAATGGCCATGTTGGACTGAAACTGGATCGCTTGATCCTCGATGCGGTCAGTTTCAATCTCAGACGATTCAGGAAGTAATCAATCAATCTGGAAATCGAAGCGACCTTGTTTCTGTGGGACCATTTAAATCCATCGAACCAGGTGAAACCATTCAATTTGCTTGGGCCTGGGTTTTCGCCAAGAAGAATGAAGATGGAAATCCGAATTCGGATAATAATGTTGTTCAACGAGCCAATTTGTTGGAAAATGCCCTCTGGGCGCAGACGGCGTATAATGGAGAAGATGCCAACTTCAATGGAGAGTTAGATGAAGGCGAAGACGCGGATGGCGATGGTGAAATCACCCGATTCATTCTCCCTACTCCACCAGACATTCCCAAGACAAAAGTCGTGGCAAGAAATGGCGGGCTCGACATGTATTGGTCTGATAATGCTGAAGCTTCTGTTGATCCCATTTCGCAGGAAATGGATTTTGAAGGATACAAGATTTACTTGACGAAACTGGGATTCGACGTCACCTCGGTTCAAGATCTTAGTTCAGATTTAAAGCTTGCAGCAACCTATGACGTTGAAGGAAACGGCCTCTTCTATGACACTGGGCTTCGAGCAATTCGCCTTGAAGAACCTGCCACTTTTGATGGGGACAGCATTATCTATGCTTACCGATATTCCATTGACAACCTTGTCAATGGATGGCAATACGTAATCGCGCTTAGCGCCTTCGATCGAGGAGACGAAAGCAACAGTCTAGAGTCGTTAGAAAGCAGCTTCTTATCAAATTCATGGGCAGTGTTTCCAGGGACTGATGTTAATGTGAAATTCGAGGAGTATGCCTCCCTCATTACTCCGTTGAAATCGGTGATCAACCAAGATCTGAAAGACAGCCTTGAACAATACCGACCATTCGCCTACCCAAATCCGTATTACAGCGGAGCTTCTTGGGAAGGAACCACCGCATTCGAGGAGGATCGAAAAATCACTTTTGCCAATCTGCCGAAGAGTTGTACCATTCGAGTATTCACGCTGTCTGGAGATCTAATCAAAACAATTGATCATGACGACTCTTACGCTGGTGATGAAATCAGGTGGTATGAAACATTCTCAAACCCGGAAAAAACTGTTTTCTCTGGATCTGAACACAGCTGGGACTTATTGAGTGATGCGGCTCAGATTATTGCACGAGGAACTTATATATTTTCAGTCGAAGACCATGAGTCCGGCAATCACTGGAAAGAACGCTTTGTAATCATAAAATAAACGGACATATCTTAACAATCATGAAAACACGAATACTCACTTTTCTATCAATCTTGATCTTGTCTTCGGCGTATGCGCAGTACCCTGTAGTTAGCATCGAGGATATTCAAACAGTTACCCAAACGGCACTTGGAAACTGTGACGACCAAACCTTTTACCTCGACGACACGGTAATCGTTCGCGCCAAAGTGGTAATGGATGGCAACTTAGCCGTTCCAAGTGGTGCAGGTGCGACGAACGGACACAAAAACCTTTGGCTCCAACAGGGCGATGGTGGTCCATATAAAGGGATCGATCTCTTTAACTTGTCCGGAGTCAGCGTGTCTGAGGATCCACACAATCTCATCGCAGGTGATTCTGTAGAGGTGATTGGTGTCATTGATGATTACAATGGTGAATCTGAAATCATGCCTCTTGAAGGCACTTCCATTACCATTCTAGGTCAAGGACAATCAATTACACCAACAGTCATTGATATTTCTGACCTCAACGATCCAGACAGAAATAACATTCTAACAACAGGAGAGCAATGGGAAGGAGTCTATGTTGAAATCCATGGCGCAACCGTTGCGAGCGTTGATTTCTTCTCAGGAGGAAGCCGGGTGAGCTTCAATATTGAGGACCAATCTGGAAATTTGGTTAATGTCTCCGATAGGTTTCTAGTTCAAAAACTTCCAGGGGAAGGCGGGACTTTCGTCGCCCCTAACGTTGGAGATCAGCTTGACACTCTCCGGGGAATAATTCTTCACAGCAAGAACAATTGTCCAGGTTTCAGCGGTCGAGGTTATGAGCTCCACCCATTTCAAGAAAGTGACTACGTGTATGGCGCATCAGCTCCAAGAATCTTCAATATTGGAAGATCACCGCTCGTTCCATCTTCATCACAGACGGTTGATGTGGATGCTGAGATCACGGATAATGATGGAAACGTAGTGTCGGCCACGGTCTACTATGCTACAGGCGCTACCGGCGGAACATTTACATCCGTATCGATGACGAATTCTTCTGGAGATGATTTTGAGGCTTCACTGCCAGCACAGGCTGACGGGACCTTGGTGCGATGGTACATAACGGCAACCGATGATAGTGGATTGGTCACGACGCTTCCTAATTCAGATCCTGCTACGCTCACATACCTCTACCGAGTACGAGATAATGGCTTAAGCATATTTGATGTCCAGTACACTCCATTTTCAAGTGGAACAAGCCCATACGTTGGGCAAACTGTGTCGGTGGAAGGTGTTGTTACATCGAGTATAAATAGTCAAGACACTGGCGATTTAGGTTATGTATATATTCAACAAGAAAACCAATTGACCTATGCCGGCCTATGGTTGCAGCAAGGATCGACACTCACGTCATTATCTCGCGGAGACAAAGTTGAAGTAGAGGGAACAGTCGTCGAAAGTTTCGGAATGACAGCCTTAACAGATATTTCCTCCATATCAAATACAGGATCTGGAACGATCAGTCCTTTAGTCTTAAACCCAGACAGCTTTTCAATCTATAATCCTACAAATCAGGAGCAATTTGAAGGCATGTTGGTTCGCTATGAGCATCCAACCGGTGGAGAACGACTCTATGTTGTCGAGAAGAATGCAGATGCAGTCACTGGCAATAATTATGCTGAGTACAGAATTGGCACCGACGAATTCAACCCGAGTGAAGGATCCAGAATTATTACTGGACGTCTAAGTGGAAATAGCTCGCTGTATGTATCCTATGTAAACGATTCAATTTGGGAAACGAGCAATGGAACGATGAACGTTCCAGTATATGCAGTCAACTATGGAAATAGCATGGAGTCAATATCGGGCATCCTTTACTACAGTTTTGGAGCCATGAAACTGCTTCCAAGAAATAACAACGATGTTGTAGGTTATACGGGCGCTGTTCATGCTTGGTTCGACGTTTCTGATAGCCTTGTTTGCCTCGGGGATACTATTCAGTTCTTCAACCAATCATCCATCATTGCAGACCAATTTGAATGGACATTCGGTGATGGTGGAACATCCAATGATGAAAACCCCATGTATGAATACACTGATGGTGGAAGTTTCCCATCATACTCTCCAATGTTGATTGCGGAGAATACGGAAGACGGAACCAGAGATACGATTACCATGAATAACATCGTGTGGGTTGACACAGGAGAAGCGCTTTGCGGGGTCGGCATTGCTGATCGTCCAGCCTCGGTTCAACCAGTAGTATATCCTAATCCATCTCAAGACTTCGTTAAAATTGAAACTCAGTTTGACGGCAGGACGACGTATACTATCCACGTCATTGACTTGCAAGGTCGCGAGCTTCTCAAGCGAATTACCAGACGAAATACTGAGACCATCAATCTCAATTCGTTTGAGGCCGGACAGTACTTCATTGAAGTACGTGACGAATCAGGAGCTTCGGTTGACGTTGTGCCAGTCGTGAAATACTAGCGTTTCAAGCAATCCGTGTTTAGATATCAAGTCATTAGATCAGTAAGCGCGAGCGTCTCCGGGATGCTTGCGCTTTTATTGATTGCTGGGGGTTGCAAGAAAGGTGAACCGTTGCCAAATCAACGACCCGACACTCACATCTCCATTCAAGCAATCAACCTCACCGGATCCGACAGGCTGAACAGTCTGGTCGAATTAAAATGGTGGGGAAGTGACGCCGATGGTTATGTCAAAGCTTATGAATTCAGCTTTGATCAAGTAGATTGGATTCTGAGCGAGAATCAAGATTCAACTTTTCTATTTTCAATTGATGCAGGGAGCGATACAATTGACATTGACTTTTGGGTGAGAGCAATCGATGACAAAGATGAAAGGGATGAGTCCCCTGCTTATTTACGAATTCCTCTTAAAAACACTCCTCCACTGATCGAGTTCGATCTTGATCTGATTCCTTCTGACACGAGTCATAATCTTTTGACTTTGACTTGGGACGCAAGCGATTTAGATGGCGATCAGACCATAGAAGAAATCCAACTTAAAATCAATAACTCCGAATGGACCAGTATTTCTCCAGCCATCAATCTTGTCTCTATTGTTCCTGATAATCCAAAGGCAACCGGGCTAGTATCGAGTACTTTATACCTCGACTCAAAGACCACTGCATCAAGCATTGATGGATTAATTCTGAATGATACCAATTCGATCTACCTCAGAGCGATCGACATTGCTGGCTCAGTTAGCACTGAAGACACAGTATCGAGTGTATACGTCAAGTCTCAAACTGAAGACCTACTAGTTATTGGCGCAAATACTGGAAGCCCGAATTCCTTCTATCAAAACAACCTGAGCGGCCTCGGAATTAGCCATGACTTCATAGATTTTGTAGCAAACGATGCTGCGAATCAGCCTAGAATTTGGTCTCCAACTTTTGGATTGTTGTTAGCGCAGTATGAAGAAGTGCTCATGATTACCAACGATGTGAATTTTACGAATGTTCAGACAAATGCAGAGGAAATTATCTTGGAATTCGCCGCTTCGTCCATCCAAGCTTACGTTGACAATGGAGGGAAGATCATGCTTACGAGTAGTTTCCCGAATGGATTTAGTACTGGTTCGGCTCTATTTGGAGTACTGCCAGTAGATAGCTTCAGCACCTCAGTTGGTCAGGCACGACTCCCAATCGATTCGTTGGCTGAAGGAATTGAAAACGGCTATCCTGATCTAACCTGCGGAGCATTTATTTCTGGACTGGATCCCTTTTATCCTTCAAGCGACGCGACCCCACTTTATACCGCCCAGCTAACAAAGAATAATGGTTGGGAAGGACCAAATATCATCGGTGCTAAACGATCTAATGGTGGACAAACAAACATGGTTCTATTGAGCGTCGAACTGCATAAGTTGGATGCCGACCCTACCGCTGTTCAAGTGTTGCTCGACAAAATATTCAATGATGAATTTGCTTGGTAGATCAATAATCAGCACGCTTCTGTTGTTGGGGATTGCTTCTCATGCAATCGCTCAATCAGGCTCGCTGAAGGGAACCATCTATGATCATGAATCTGGAACGACGCTTCCGGGAGCGACCATCGTGCTCGTTGGAACATACATGGGAGCAAGCTCCGACATGGACGGGAATTATGAAATCACCGACATCAAGCACGGAGACTATTCCGTCAAGATTAGCTTCATCGGTTACAGCGATCAACTCGTAAATGGCATAACTATAAAGGATGGCGAGGTAACTACACTAGACAGTAAATTGAAATTGAGGTCAAATACGCTCCAGGAAGTTATTGTAGTTGGCGAACGCGTGATCGACCTTGAAAGTGGTAAGAGCGAAATCAACATTTCAAGGGATGACATCCAAGAAATGGTTGTTCGAGACGTGAAGGATATTGTAAAAATGCAGGCCGGAGTTAGTGAGAACCCAGATGGCATTCAAATTAGAGGTGGCCGAGTCTACGAAACTCAATATGTCGTGGACGGAATCTCTGCGCAAGATCCGCTGGCAGGAACAGGTTTTGGAGTAAACGTTTCTTCCTCAGCGATAAGCGACGTCAAAGTTGTGACCGGCGGCGCAGGTGCTGAGTTTGGCGATGGCTCTTCAGGTGTTATTTCAACAAGAATTAGAGAGGGCGGAGATAAATTCGAAATGAGCGGAAATTGGTTGACAGACAATTTCATGACTCATAAAAATGGAGGGTCGGCTTGGAACACCGACATCTGGGAATTTTCGTTAGGAACACCCATTCCATTCACCAATAAAAAGCTCACTTTTTTTACTACTACAAGCGTGAACTGGAGTGACACCTATTTTAGAAATACGGCAGACCAACTTCATTCTTCTCTTTTCACCAAGAATGATTCAATGTGGGCTCCTCGTCAAGACAATAGGTGGTCGAACACCATCAAGTTGGCCTATTCAGTGAAGCCTGGATTCAAGTTATTCCTCACGAATCAGCACTCACTGAACATCAATCAAAACACCCGGTCTCTCCAAATTGTCGGATTTGACGCGGTGGTTAGACCTGGTTATCAGTATCGATTTGAAAATGATTTAGACAATGCGACAACGTACACTCATCAATCAAATTTGACAGTGCTCGGAGCGACATATTCTTTCCCAAACAACAAATGGAATCTCAAAACACACATTGGCCGCTTGTTCACCAATTTAAGGGCAGATGCCAATGGCAAGCCTTTCAGAGAAAAAACCATTGATCAGATTTATGACCCTGAATCAATCATCACGGATCCAATAAGTCTGTTCAACCCTTCAGACTCAATTATCTACGCGAACGCCCCATCGGGTCTTGTAAACAATGGTGGAATATCGACTACCTGGCACGATCATTATGTTCAAGAATACACCGTGAAAAATGTGGTTCACTATTATCCTGAGAGCAGAATTCATCAATGGTCTTTCGGTCAAGAACATAAAGAAACACAGTATCAGTGGGCTGATGTGACAAGTCCATGGGTTGGGGCTCCAATTCAGATCAATGATACCCTCACGACACCTTCGATTAGTGTCGGCTCCAGCAATGATATTTGGCTAGCCAATGCTGCAAGTGGAGGATTGTTTGTCGAGGACAATGTTGTTTACAAGGGAATAAATGCAACACTCGGAATACGTCTGAATTATTGGGCCTTTGGAAGCTTTGTTGACGATGCTATCGAAGATGAGGAAGCACTTATCATTGATGAGGTCCGAAACCAATATCGAGATCGTACGCTTCCAATCGCTGGCAGGAGGTTTCAAGCGAGAGTTCTCCCACGACTGAATGTTTCATTCCCGGTGACCGAGAATAATGTTCTCTACTTTAACTATGGACACAGCATGCGTTTGCCGCATCCGAGGTTCATTTATGCAGGACTGGATCCTGTTTACCAAGATCGAGGTTACTTGAGTCGACTGGGTAATCCGAACCTCAAACCTGAAACGACTGTTTCTTACGAAATGGGAATCAAGTCACAGGTAACTAAACATTTAGGGGTCACTTTTACCGCGTTCAACAACGACAAATACGATTACATCGTCACGAGAACCATCGTGATTGAAGATCAAACCGGACGACTCGTTGATCGCACAACAAGCATCAATCAAGACTATGCTCGAATATTAGGACTGGAGCTCGGAGTGAACTACCGTTTGGCCAAGAACATCCGAACATTCTTTAACGGTGCTTACCAAGTCGCCACCGGAAAATCAAACTCTGCAGCTGAGTCACTATTACAAATCCGACAAAATGGATTTGTGAATACCACGAAAGAGCAATATTTAGCTTGGGATAGACCTTGGGACTTTAAAGCAGGATTCATTTTCACACCAGACAGCACAATCAAAATTCGAAAGTTCAGCCTACAAGGTTTTAGGGTCTTTATTGCAGGTAACTTCAAGTCAGGACTGCGCTACACGCCCCATGTCTTGGTTGGTTCAAATGATATCGGAAGACCTCTCTTCTTCCCTATTAACGACCAGCCATATGCCGAGATTGGTGAATCATGGAAGTGGGTTGACTTCAAATTATCGAGAGACATCGTCACGAAAAAGAATCGCGGAGTGTCCCTGAGTATTGAAATAAAAAACGTGTTCAATAATCGAAACAGCCAAATCATAAATCCTGTAACAGGTATGGCTTATGAGGTTGGTGATCCAGTTCCTGAAAGTTGGCGAGACCTCGCCTACCCCGACCCGTTAGATCGAAGCGTGCCACCAACGGATCCTGCACGATACACCCAACCACGGCAAATACTATACGGAATGTCTTTCCGATTTTAATGAAGCGAATCGCTTTCCATATTGCCTTGATCCTATTCAGCCAAAATTTAATAGCCCAGCTTCTACCTAATCTAGGAGGACAACGAGCGGGAATATCTACGTTGACATTTTTAAAAAATGACGTCAGTCCAAGGTCAATGGCGATGAGTGGAGCAAATCTCACGCTCAGCGCGGATGGAATGTCAACATTTCACAATCCGGCTACCATGGCTCAAGCAAAAGGAATGCATTTTACAGCCAATGACCTTCTTTTAGGAGCAGGCATTCATCAGAGTTGGTTTTCGGCGCTCATTCCTATGAAGTCAAGCACCAGTGCTCTCGGTTTTAATCTGAACTATTTATCAAGTGGTGCTATGAAGGTTCGGACCGAATTCCAACCGCTTGGAACAGGTGCGTATTTTTATGCAAATCAGTTGGCTGGGGGGCTCGCTTATAGCAAACTACTCAGTGATCGGTTCAGTTTTGGAGCCAATCTTAAAGTGATACATGAACGACTTGCACAGTATACCAATACCACGATTGGAGCTGATTTGGGATTTCTATACACCACTGACATACGGGGTCTCAAATTTGGAATTGTGGTTCAAAATTTTGGCGGGAATTCTGCCTTGTCAGGAGACTTTCTGGAAGTTGATTTCAATCGATCAAATGTCAATCTTGACAAGTATGCCATGCCCACAGTCTTCCGACTCGGTGCGTCCATCAACGCGCTCGATCAAGAAGATCAAAAAATCGTTGTGGCTGTGCAGCTCGAGCATCCAAACGACAACAGTGAGAACCTAAGAATCGCGAGTGAGTACAACTTCAAAGAATTGCTCTTTGTAAGAGGAGGCATTAAAATCAATGTTCAGGGTCAAAGACTCCCGACTCTCGGTCTAGGTTATCGGGCTCGACTCGGACGAAATGCCATCATGGTTAACTATGCGATTAATTCGACCCAATACTTAGGAACCCTTCATGCTTTTGGACTAGATCTTATGATTAACAACGACAAGCGAGAATGAAGAACTTCCTATTCATATCGATAGCGCTAATATTCCTCACAGGGTGTGAAGGCTTCTTTGGATCGAAGACTGATCTGAGTTTCATTGACGCACCAGAATTTCAAAATCGAGATGTAGCATACGTTCCTATCCAACCAATAATTGAAAACTTTCTAGAACCAAATGACGTCATCGCTGGATTTGATGAGCTGATCTACGTTGTTGATGAGGGCACCCAAGAAATCATCTCACTGGATCAAGCTGGACGGGAACTTGGGCGGTATACATTACCTGGAGTTACGCGAATCATGCAGGATAGACAGATGAACATTTTGGCAATCGGAAATTTCGATACCATCATCAACGACAATCCATACACCCTCTCAACAATCTATCGTTTGAAGCTGAATTCTGGCTCTTTTTATGGAATTCAATATGCGAGGGTGATCAATAAAATTGTTCATCCGTTTTATTTCAAAAGCAGCTTCAGCTCAGTCGATGCCGAAGTCCAATTCACTTCTGTAGACATCATGGGCGACAACAAGTTCTACGCAACCCGAACAGGCCCACGGGATAATGCAAACCAAATCGGCGGACCAGACGATGGCATAGTCTTATTTGATGAGGATGATGAATATGTGTCCAATGTTTTTGTGAGCACCAATGTTGGGTTTTTCAGAGATTACTTCAAGTCTCCTTCGTGCATTACCACTCAAGCAAAACCGCGTCAAAGCCCTTCAGTAAGTGCAAGCAGCAATTTCTTTGTAGCAATGTTGAGCGCAGAAGTCCCAATCAAGGTGCAGTCAATTCAGTTCAATGAAACGGAGTTTGGTTCATCCTATAACGTCCAATTGCTCAGCTTCACTGACACTGCGGAAGCCAATGACTTTCTATATCGTCCTGGACGTTTCAGCAATCCAACTGATATGTGGATGACAGGCGATGGAACTAACTATTTATTTGTGATCGATTCAGAAAAGGATTCACTCTATCAATTCACGACGACTGGATTCGAAGGTGCCAATCCACCCCCCGGATCATCAGAAAAGAAGAATATCATTGCAAGCTTTGGCGGAAATGGACAAGGCGCTACTCAATTTAACAATCCGACAGCTGTGGCCTATCTGGATCGGATCGTCTACGTGGCTGATAAAGGAAACGGTCGTCTCCTTCGATTTAAACTGACCACTGATTTTGACTAACATGAACAAATCTCTACTCCTCCTTTTATTATCTGCAATCTCGGTTTCGAGTTTTGGTCAGACCACCTTGCCAACAGAATGGGATTTTGCAACAACCCCTTCAACCCTACCAACAGGTTGGTCAACAAATACAAGTGCGAGTTACTCGAGTGGATTGCCGGATAATTCTGGTGGCACTAGCCGAGCCGGTAAACTTCAAGCTCAGGCACATCATTTCACCATCGAGTTTTATGACGAGCCCGGATTTGTGACGTACAACCTCCGCGCATACAGCTCGAACGGATCAAATTTCATGGGAACCTTCTCGGTAGAAGAAAGTGAAAATGGATCATCATGGACCACATTGCACACATTTACAAGCAACGATTTCGGCAACTCATGGACTCAAATTACTGATACACCAGATGTAGACACTCGACACATTAGATTCTATTTCACAACCAAAGTGAGCGGCGTAAATGTGGGACTTGACGATTTGGAAATCGGTGAATTCATTCCAACTTCCCAAGAGATAAACGCTGTATTCGAAGGAGACAATGTTCCGAGTGGAACAGGCATTCAATTTAGTGGTGCACTTAGTTCAACCGAAGAGATCAAAATAGGAATTGAAAACCTCGGCTCTCAAGGAACCCTAATGCTCAGCACTATAAACTTCACCGGCACCGCAGCTACTGACTATGCCTTAGGAAGTGCTCCTACAAGCATCAACCCTCAATCGGCTGATACAATTGTAATTGAATTTTCACCTTCAAGCAGCGGTAGCAGACCGGCAACAGTATCAATCGGAAACAACGACTCTAATGAGGATCCGTATCTCATCGACTTGGATGGAATTGGAGGAGGTTCTGCAACAGAACCAACCACCAATCCTTCTACGCTCTCGGTTCCAATGAACAAAACGTACAGGATTAAAGGAAGCTTTGACAACGTCGGTGCTGACGGCTATTTAGTTTCTGTTTCCAAAAATCAAAGTTCAACCTGGGCTCCAACCGACGGCGATGAATACGAAACTGGTCAAGGAGTTGGAAATGGTAAAATCGTCAAATTGGGTTCGGGCACGGGATTCTTCATCAAAGAGGCAATGGCTAACGATACTTTTTTCGTCAAGGTGTTTGCATTTAACGGAAGTGGGGCATTCATTAACTATCGAAATGACCAACCACTGGTGGACAGCATCATATCCCCAGTTTCAATGCAGTCTTCCGGATACTATAACGGCGTAGATGCCTTGCAACCGGATTTTGTGGATGATCTGCACGATGCGATCAACCCTCATCAAGTAAGATTCTACAGCAATTATGGCCCAGACATGATTCCCCCTCTCGTAGCACGAGACACCGTTGGAGGCGATGAAGCTATCACCTGCGTTTATTCAGGAGAAAATGTAGTTTATTCTCCCCCATTTGGATGGCCAGAAACTGGCATGAATAGAGAACATACGATGCCTGCAAGTTGGATGCCTTCTGCTGGAAACTCCGGAACGGCTGAGTATCAAGATTACCATCATCTATTCCCGACTATTTCTACCCCGAACAGTCAGAGAAGCAATCATCCGCTCGGCAATGTTGTCAATACCACCAATTCATATGGGGCAGGAAAGGTTGGAACTGATGCGAATGGGAATACGGTTTACGAACCCCGAGACGCCCAAAAAGGTGATGCCGTAAGAGCCATTTTCTACATGCAAACTGCCTATCATGATCCATCAAGTGGTGATAGCTGGGCATTCGATGACCTCCAAAGTAATGGCCCAAATCAGAAAACAGGTGTCCTCTTAAATTGGCATTATGAAGACCTCCCAAGCGCCTTTGAAATGGCACGGAATGACTATTTGGATTCGCTCCAACAAAACCGAAATCCTTTTGTAGACAGCGCTCATTGGGTCTGTTATATCAACTTCAAAACGATGGCATACATCTCGACTCCCGATAGCGGTTGTCTCGCAAAAACGGAGCCGGCGATAACCCCGGTTGACACTTCCGATTCAACGATTGGGTTGAACGTAGTGGAAGGATTAAATTGGATTCACTATCCAAATCCGGCCAGTGATAACTGGACCGTCGGAAATAGCGACGGTGAGCCGTTCGAACTTCTCATTTTAAGTTCAAGAGGCGAGCTCATCATGCAGCGGCAGATTGAAGGTTTAGAATCATTTGATGTCGGTCAACTTCCATCCGGATTCTATTTGGTCAGGATGTTTCATGAAAATGAACAGTACGCCTTCCCGCTGATGATCAACTAGCCAAGGAAGTCCAAAACTGCAGTGACGAATTCCTGTGGCTTTTCAGCGTGCAGCCAATGGCCAGCATCGTCAATCGTCTCCAAATATGCATTTGGATATAGCGTCTTTATGTCCGCCCAATCCTCATCAAGCACATAGTTAGAACTGCCTCCGCGTATGAATAGGGTCTCGCCATCAAATCCCAATTCATCTACACTTTGACCCACCTCATGAAGGTTTCGTTCGATTGCCTCAAGGTTAAATCGCCAATCAAAACTGCCGCGATCAGGGTGAAAAAGACTTTTCATCAGAAACTGCCTGACTCCAGGTTCTGGAATGTACTTTTCCAAATAAGGTTCAGCGTCCGACCTTCTCTCTAGCTCATCCAGAGGAACAGACTTCAATCCAGCAATGATTTGTTCGTGATGAACTGGATATTCCTTAGGGCCGATATCCGCAACTACCAATTTGTTTACTCTCTCGGAATGCTCCTCTGCAATTTTCATGGCAACTTTACCACCCATCGAATGTCCCAGAAGATGCGCTCTTTCGATTTTCAGAGTATCCATCAATTGGATGACATCGGCCGACATCAAATCATAGTTGTGCTCATCAGAATTCTGCGAATGACCGTGATTTCTTAAGTCAACGATGTAGATCAGAAATTTGTACTGCATCAACTTTGCAGGTCCTTGCCAGTTATCTAGCATTCCCAAGAGGCCGTGTAGGATGATTAAGGGTTCCCCTTCCCCGAAAGCTTTGTAGTTGAGATTCATGATAGCTTCGACAAATACATCTGAACTGTGTTTTCCAATCCGAAGTACAAAGCGTCAGATATCAAGGCATGTCCAATTGAAACTTCATCCAAGTGTGGTAGCGAATCCTTGAAAAATCTCAAATTTTCGAGATTTAGATCGTGGCCTGCATTCACACCCAAACCCACATCGTGAGCCGTCTTCGAAGCCGAGCTGAATGCTTTCACAGATTCATGTTTATCAGAACCGAATCGATCAGCGAATGGCTCAGTGTAAAGTTCAATTCTATCCGAACCTACCTCTTTGGCCTTTTCGATCAGTTCCTTTTCGCATCCAATGAATATGGAAGTGCGAATACCATTTGAGCTTAGTTCATTCAGTACTTCTTTTAAAAAGTCGGCATGCTCGATGGTATCCCACCCGGCATTGCTCGTCAGAACTCCTGGCGGGTCAGGCACCAAAGTTGCTTGGGTTGGTTTTGTCTTGATGACCAAATCCAACCAGTCTCTATTAGGATAACCTTCGATATTGAACTCGGTTTTGATCGTTGGTGCAATGTCTTTTACATCTTGATAGGTGATGTGCCGTTCGTCTGGTCGAGGGTGAACCGTGATTCCGTGTGCCCCGAATTCCTGAATTCGCTTTGCGGACTCAACAACGTTAGGAACAGTGCCACCTCGAGCATTTCGAATGGTCGCAATCTTGTTGATATTTACACTAAGTTTGGTCATTCAATTTCCTGAATTGCCTTACAAATGAAGGGATTTGAACGTCTATATAAGAGCTAAAGAGTTTTAAAGTGCTTGCAGAAGAATTAATCGTCGATAACATCCCGCCTCTCCGAATGGAGGACACAGGTGAAACCGCTTTGCAGTGGATGGACGATTTTAAAATTTCTCACCTGAGTGTTGTCAATCAATTTGAATTTCTCGGCACCATATCTGAAAGCGATATTCTTGGGATGGCAGACTTAGGAGAAAAGATCAGCGGCTACAAAGAGCTCCTTAATCCTGTTTTTGTGACACAGCGTCAACACATTTTTGAAGTTGTCAAAGTTGTGAATGATCATAGTCTAAGCATCATCCCGGTATTGGATAGCCAAGAACATTACAAAGGTTCCATTACCATAGCTCAGATCATGGAAATCATCGCAGACATGCCTGTGGCTAATAATCCTGGGGGTATTCTAGTTTTGGAATTGAATCACAATGATTATTCCCTGCAGGAAATTGCTGGAATAATTGAAGGTCACAATGCGAAAATTTTAGGATCGTTTGTCACCTCGTCTGATGATAGCACTAAAATGCAGTTGACCATAAAAATCAACAAGACCGATCTGCATGCCATCATCACAACTTTGCAGAGATTTGAATACAATATCATTTTCTTTGAAGAGAATAGTGACTTTACCGATGACCTCAAAGATCGATTTGATTCGTTCATGAGTTATCTGAATGTCTAACCCCGAGCTAATGCGTCGGCAGATTGCCTCCATCCTTTTCCTGCTTTTTACATTTTCTGTTCATGCTCAGAATCTGACCATCAGCACCATTCAAATTGAAGGGAATCGCGTGACTAAAGAGAACGTGATTCTAAGGGAACTCCCTTTTAGCGTTGGCGACAGTGTCGCTGCAGAAGGACTCAAAGAGTTAAAGGAGCTCGGGGTGAAAAACCTCAACAACAGTTCTCTGTTCAATTTTGTGGATATCAAAGACCAAATCAATGAAGAGGAAGTAAAGCTCACCGTAATCGTTGATGAAAGATGGTACATCTGGCCAGGGATTGTCTTTTCCCTCGCCGAAACGAACCTCAACTCTTGGCTGGAAAACAAAGATTTCGACCGAGTCAATTATGGGCTTTATGTTCAACACCGAAATTTTCGGGGAAGAAAAGAGAAACTAACGCTCAACTTCCAAAATGGATGGAAACGAAAAATAGGTCTCAACTATTTGATTCCTGGTTTGAATAAGAAACGGACGATTGGAGCGGGCATTGATTTTTTCTACGCGAACAACCGTGAGATCAATTATGCTTCCAGTCTAAATAAACGCGAATTTTTCAAAAATGACCGCTTCATTCAAGAGGAGGTTTCTGCCTTAGCTAAAGTCGAATTCAGACCACGCTACTACAACATGCATCGGGTTGCCACGGGAATGAAGACGGTGCTGGTGGATGACACAGTCGATGTTTATACCAATGAATATCTACCAAATGGTCGGAAACGGTCGCAAGCCTTGTTGTTGAATTATGGGTTTCGACGTGAAAAACGAGACAATGTGGCCTACCCATTGAAGGGATACCTCGTGGACGGCACAATAGAACAAGTCGGGTTTGGCCTGATAAATAATAATGACGTTCAACTCACCCACCTCATGGCTACAATCAACACCCATCATCAACTGTCGGATCGTTGGTTTTTCGGGCATGGAATCAAAGGAAAAACGACCTTGCTTGGAACCCCAAGCTATTACTATCAAAGGGGATTAGGCTACGGGAGTGTTTTCATCAGAGGCTACGAGCTCGATGTAATTGACGGACAGCATTATGCCCTATACAAGTCAAATGTGAAATTTCAACTAATCAAGAAACAAGTGACTGACTTGGAGGTCATGATGGTTGATCGTTTCGATAAGTTCCACTATTCTATATTTTTGAACCTCTTCGGCGACGCAGGTTACGTCGTGGATAACATAAATGCCTCAATCAATCCTTTGGCAAATGAGCTTCAGTACGGTTACGGACTTGGTCTTGATTTCGTTTCTTATTACGACATCGTTATCCGGCTCGAAGGCTCAATCAACAGACAGGGAATTCCTGCTTTCTACATCCATTTCAAGAATCCCATCTAGATGAAGAAGTTCGCTATTTACGGACGAGAGTTTAAGGACGAGCATTTAAAAGGCTTGCAACATTTCTTTGAACTGATGGATAACCGGAAAGCGGAATATCAGATCTATGATCATTTTGCGACCTACCTTAGCTCTAGGCTCAATCTAAAGGCAGATATCCCTACATTTTCCAGAGAGTCTTTTGACCCTTCAGACATTGACATCATGCTCTCCATTGGAGGTGATGGTACAATGTTGGACACCACGACCATGATAAAGGACTCAAACCTCCCAATACTAGGGATCAACACTGGCCGCTTGGGGTTTCTGTCAAGTATCAACCTCAATCAAATTGACGATGCACTGGCCCAAATTTTCGAAGGGGCGTACATGATTGACAAGAGAACAGTTCTCAAAGTTGAAACGGACGAAAAGATTTTCGAGGATGAGAATTTCGCCTTGAATGAGGTGACCTTGCATAAGAAGGATTCGCAGTCCATGATTGTCATCCACGTGTACGTCGATGGCAAGTTTCTCAACACGTACTGGGCGGATGGACTCATCATCGCAACTCCCACTGGATCGACGGCTTATTCTTTGAGTTGTGGAGGTCCAATTATACTTCCAGGTTCCCATAATTTAATCATCACACCGGTAGCTCCTCATAATCTAAATGTGCGCCCAGTGCTCATCTCTGATCAGAGTGTCATTACACTGAAGATGGAGGGACGAGATTCAAATTTCTTGATGTCCTTGGATTCAAGGTCGACTACGTTAAAAGAAGATGCGGTCGTCACGGTGCAAAGACATAGCTTCTCGATCAATTTGGTTAGGTTGAAGAACCACAGTTTCTTAAAAACACTAAGAAACAAACTGCATTGGGGCTATGATCGAAGAAACTAAAACAATGTTTTGCTCGTAATGCAAAGGGTTATATTTGCATGCTAGCGTTTTCTGATGAAACGAATAGTAACCTGCCTCATATTACTCTCTGTTATTCTAGCTTCAAAACCGACAGAAGCGCAACACTGGAAGCGCTATCGTCACGAAGCCTGGGGAGGAATTGGTGCGACTAATTTCCTAGGTGAACTTGGTGGTGGTGCAGGAGCAGCAAAGGGTTTAATCCTCGATTTTGATGGAAAGTCCAGTCGTTATATAGTAACTGGTGGATACAGATACAAACTGAACGAAGTGGTGAGTGCTCGCGGTGGACTCGCTTACGCATCACTCTACGGTTCGGATGAATTCAGTGGCGATCCTTGGAGAAGGAGTCGTAACCTTCACTTCCGCTCGATGCTCATTGAGCTCACGGCTATGGGTGAAGTATTCTTCATACGAGAGAAAACGAGTAATCGATACCGTGTAAGAGGTATAAAAGGCGCAATTGGTAGTGGCCTCAGTGCCTATGTGACTGCGGGACTTGGAGGAATGTTCTTCAACCCAAAGGCCAAGTTCGTTGGCAATGCGGCATATCCCGGTGACAACAAATGGCATGCCCTCCAACCGTTAGCTACAGAAGGCCAAGGATTGGCAGATGGCCCAAAGAAGTATAGTCGAATAAATGCATGTATTCCCATGGGAATAGGTGCGAAATTCAGCATCAACAGGAATATGTCCATGTCGTTGGAGTACGGATTCAGATTTACGTTCACTGATTATATGGATGATGTGAGCGGAGTTTATTTCGATCCTGTGGCTATCGAAGCTGCTGGTGGACCCCAGGCTGCTTATTTTTCAAATCCTTCAATCATCGTTGAGAACCCAGATCCTGATGGAGGGCCGATTCGAGCAGGAGGAGGACAGCCGCACTTGACTGCCCAACAACGGGGCGATGCTACTACGAACGACACCTACATGTTTGCCGTAGTTGCCTTCAACTACAAGTTCACTTCCAAGAAGGCCAATCGACCGAAGTTCTAATCGGGTACGAAATCAGTATTTCAATCGTTTAATCGATTCAATGTACAAAGCACTCCTAATATCATTGCTCTTGTTGTGCTGTGAATACGGATTCACCCAAAAATCCGGACAAACAGATTTTGAGATTGGTGTGAATGGAGGCGTGTGTTGGTATAATGGGGATTTAAACCCCAACGTATACTTCGGTGCGAAATACATGCACGAAGTATTTGGGTTAACACTCAAACGGAATCTCAACCAGCGATTTGCCCTCAAGGCACAAGTTAATCGAGGCACTCTTTCTGCAGATGATCAACTTGCCTACAGCACTTTTCAAACGAATCGTAATTTAAATTTCACTTCGATTTTTTACGATGGAGCGGTCATGCTGGAATTCAATTTCTTAGAATTCGATGCACTGATCGGTGAGTACAGATTCTCCCCCTATACAATGATCGGCATCGGTGGAATTCATCACAACCCTACCACCGAAGTGGAAGGTGGTGTTTATGAGCTTCGCCCTCTTCAAACGGAAGGAGCTTCCTACTCAAAAGTTGCTTTAACCATGCCATTCGGTCTTGGCTTCAAGCTCGCAGTGACAGATAGAATAATTCTCAGCACCGAATGGTCAATGAGAAGAGCGTTCACAGACTACTTGGATGATGTGAGTTCAAGATACCCATTGGCAACTGAAATTGATGGGATTTCTCAAGACCTCAGCGACCGTAGTTTGGAGCAAGCAGGGCCCGACGGTAGCAACTGGGGAGCCCAACGCGGCCAAGCATTTACCAAGGACTGGTATTCTTTGGTTACCGCCACGCTCTCAATACGATTAGGACCAAAGAAAGGGTCATGCAAGCATCTGAGGATTTAAGTACCTTCGCGCGTTCATGTCTCAACCATTGGTGGGACATTTTTTTAGAGCACTTTGAGCGAGCAGAAGGATATAATTGAAGGCCCAATTCCAGAGCACATTGCCATCATCATGGATGGAAATGGCCGCTGGGCGAAAGAGAAAGGTCAGCCAAGAATATTTGGTCACCGGAGCGCCCTCAAAGCTGTGAGGGACACAACTGAGACTGCAGCCAAAATCGGAGTTAAATATGTTACCCTTTACGCCTTCTCGACTGAAAACTGGAACCGGCCAAAAAAGGAAGTAAGCGCTCTCATGGATCTGCTAGTAAGCACGATCAACAAAGAAGTAAAAACGCTCAACAAGAACGATATTAGACTACGAGCAATTGGAGAGCTAGATCAGCTTCCCCCAAAAACGCTGAAGGAACTCCAAAAAGGAATGGATCAAACCAAAGACAACAGTCAGATGGATTTGGTTCTTGCCTTAAGCTACAGCTCAAAGTGGGAAATTGTTAAGGCAATTAAGAAGGTTGCCACTGATGTTAAAAGTGGTGAATTGGAGGTGGATCAAATAGATGAGACCTTATTCAGTTCTTACCTTGCAACCCAAGACATTCCAGATCCAGAACTCATGATCAGGACTAGCGGTGAAACGCGTATCAGCAATTTCCTCTTATGGCAATTGGCTTATGCCGAGCTGTATTTCACCCCTACGCTCTGGCCAGATTTCAGAGGAGCAGATTTAATAGAAGCAATCAAGAGTTTTCAAAAACGTGAACGTCGATTTGGTCAAACCAGCGAACAGATTCTGAAGAAGTGATGGGGAAAAGGTTGGTGATGTTGTGGCTGATGCTACTGATGGTGGGCGTGACTTTAGCTCAGGTTAGGCTAAGCAGTTCAAAATTTTCGTATAGCAGTCCTAGAACATTTGAAATTGGTGGAATCACCATAGAAGGAACGGACAATCTCGATGGGAGCGCCATTCGCCTTCTTTCGGGACTATCGGTCGGTGAGAAAATTGAAATCCCAGGTGAACAAACCGCTGCCGCACTCAAGAAACTTTGGAAACAAGACTTGTTCAGTGATGTCCAATTGCTTGCAGATAGGATAGATGGCAACAAGATCTATCTGATCATCAGAATCAAAGAGCGACCACGCCTTTCTAGATTCAGATTCCGAGGTGTCTCAAAAGGTGATGCAGATGATCTTCGTGAAAAGATCAACTTATACAAAGAGAAGATCGTCACGGAAAACCTAATCATCTCGACCAAGGCCAAAGTTTATGATTTCTATGCTGAAAAAGGATTTAGAGCTGCTGACGTCAATGTCATCATGGAAAATGACAGCCTCTTCAGGAATCATGTGATTCTCACGATTCGGGTTGATAAAAAGAAGAAGGTTAAAATCAAGAATATCAACGTCACTGGCAACGAATACTTCAGCAAGTACAGAACTCGTAGATCGCTGAAAGAAACCAAGGAGAAAACATACTTCCATCCTTTCATGGACCTCGACACTTTGTCTGGGACTTTTTTACGAAATCTATTTACGAATAGCGACAAACTACCATATACAGTTTCGCATTACGTTCAAGATCACATGAAGATTAGGCTCTTTAAATCTTCCAAATTCTTGGAGATCAATTTTGATGGAGATAAAGATCTGATCGTTGCGAAGTACAACCAAAAAGGGTTCAGGGATGCTAGAATAATACGAGATAGCGTGTACAAGTCGGGCGAATACACGATCGACATTGATATGGAAGTGTCGGAAGGGCACCGGTACTATTTCAGAAATATAAAGTGGATTGGAAACACGAAGTATTCATCTGAGTTTTTGACCAACCTATTAGGAATTAAACCAGGAGATACATACGATCCAATCAAGCTGGAGACGAGACTGTATATGGACCAAGGAGGTGGGGATATCACCTCGCTTTACATGGACAATGGCTACCTATTCTTTCAGTTAGACCCAGTTGAAATATTAGCAGGAAAAGATTCCATCGATCTAGAGATTCGAATGTATGAGGGCGAGCAAGCTCGAATTAATAAGGTAACCGTTAGCGGAAATACCAAGACCAACGATCACGTCATTCTTCGTGAGCTAAGAACTCGACCAGGACAACTATTCAGTCGAGCAGACATTATTCGCTCTCAGCGAGAGCTATCTGTACTCGGCTTTTTCGACCCAGAGAAGATGAACGTAATTCCTACAACTGATCCTGTAAATGGAACAGTAGACATTGAATACGTAGTGGAAGAGAAACCAAATGATCAGCTTACGCTTCAGGGAGGATACGGCGGTGGAATTCTGGTGGCAACGGTAGGTGTTCAGTTCAACAATTTCTCAACGAGCAATATTCTGAAGCCGAACAAATGGAACGGACCGCTGCCAACCGGCGATGGACAAAAACTCAGTATTCAATTCAACACGAATGGGCGGCAGTATCAAGCTGCTAATGTTTCATTTACTGAGCCTTGGCTGGGCGGGAAAAAGCCAATGAGTTTGACCTTAGGCGGATTCTATAGCTATTTCTCCTTTGGCGGAAACCTTCAGTCATTAAAGAAGTACGCGCCTAGTGCAACAATTACGGAAGAATTTTGGGGTAAAACGAAGGGGCTGTCTGTCTTTAATGTGAACAGGGCCTTTTTTGAAAGAAGGGGTATTTCTGCTCAAATCGGGTCTCGCCTTAAGTGGCCAGATGACTATTTCACGGCCTTCTTTGAAACGAGCTTCCAGCAGTATACTCTCCAGAATTACAATCAATTCTTCTTCGCTACTGGACAGGCATTCAACTTGTTTGGAAAGCTTAAAATTGCCAGAAGCTCCATTGATCAAACTATTTTCCCGACAATGGGATCTGATCTCTCTTTCTCGGTTCAGTTTACTCCGCCCTACTCGCTTTTCAACGACAAGAACTATCAAGAACTTGATCTAGCTGATCGATTTAAATGGCTAGAGTATCACAAGTGGAAATTAACCGGTGCGTACTACAACAAACTGGTCGACAAGTTTGTGCTGTTCACCAAAATAGGCTTTGGGGTTGTCGGTTTGTATGATCGACAAATTGGAATGGTGCCATTCGAACGGTTCTACTTAGGTGGTGATCCGTTTTCAAATAATGTGAATCAATTGGATTCGCGTGAGATTATCTCATTGAGAGGTTATGATGCGAATGGGCTTTCTCCTGAATTTGGTGCAACACTGATCAATAAGTTTACGATGGAGTTGAGATATCCATTCTCCTTGAATCCAAGCGCAACGATTTATGGTCTGGCTTTTGCTGAAGCAGGAAATAGCTGGTCAAGCTTCGATGGGTACAATCCACTGGATGTGTATCGATCAACTGGATTAGGGGTGAGGATTTTTCTACCCATGTTTGGACTTCTGGGAGTGGATTGGGGATATCGACTTGATAACACAAGCGATCGTCCTGATTTCAATCCAAACCTAAACACTCAGCGGTCGAGATTCCACTTTACGCTTGGCTATCAATTTGGAGAACTATAAAATTGAAACCATGAACTTAAAGGTCACAACAACAGCGCTACTCATATTGCTTGGCACCTTTGCCGTACAAGCCCAGCGTTACGCATTTATTGATACCGACTACATTTTAGAACAAATCCCAGCATACCAAGAGGCCGTTGTTGAAATTGACGCAACAGCAGAGAAATGGCAGAAGCAAGTTGAAGCACGATACACGGAGATTGAGCAGATGTATACCGCTTACAAAGCTGAACAAGTACTACTCACACCGGATATGAAACGGAAGAAAGAGCAAGAGATCATTGCGAAGGAGAAGGCTGCCAAGGAATATCAAAGAGAAAAGTTTGGGGTCGAAGGATCTCTCTTCCAATTAAGACAAGAATTAATCAAGCCAATTCAGGATCAAGTATACGAAGCGGTACAGAAAATGGCAGAACAGAAAAGCTACGCGGTCATATTCGACAAGGCAGCATCAAGTTCCGCAATAATCTATAGTAACCCAAAGTATGACCAAAGCGACGAAATCTTACAGCGCCTTGGTTTTTCTAAGACTACAGAATGATTATTCTACTTTATTTGCACTATTAAATTCTAATGAAGATGAAATACATAATGCTAACCCTCGCTTCCGTTGTCATGCTCTCAGCTGCAACGATGGCACAGACCAAATCGAAGTTTGGGCACATTAATTCCCAGGAACTCCTCCAGGCCATGCCGGAGAAGGTTGGAGCTGACAAAGCACTAGAGGAATTTGCGAAAACCCTCGAATCACAGCTCGAAGCAATGGCTGGAGAGCTAGAGTCTAAGATTCAAGACTATAGAGCCAACGAATCGGTTATGTCCGATATCATAAAAGGAACTAAAGCGGAGGAGATTCAAAACTTGGAACAAAGAATACAGGCATTTCAACAAAATGCCCAGCAATCCTTAGGCAAAAAGGAGATGGAGGTATACCAACCCGTTCTCGACAAGGCGAAAGCTGCAATTGAGAAAGTCTCATCTGCCAATGGTTATTCCTACGTCTTTGACTCGAGTTCAGGCATGTTGTTGCATCAACCCGAATCAGAAGATCTGATGTCCCTGGTGAAAAAGGAACTTGGAATCACAGAATAAATTGAAATCCCGACATTGATCGGGATTTTTTTTGTCCTAATGTTGAGTGATCCAAGACCAATAGGAATATTTGATTCAGGAGTTGGAGGAATAACTATCTGGAAAGAGATTACCTCCCTTCTACCCTCTGAGAATACTGTCTATCTCGCAGACTCAGCCAATGCTCCGTATGGTGTAAAGCCACAGGACGAAATCAAGGAGATTAGTCAGAACAACGCCCAAAAGCTTGTAGGTCTTGGAGCAAAAATCATTGTGGTCGCCTGCAATACGGCAACTACCAATGCAATCGATCACTTACGTCAGAACTTTCAAGTGCCGATAATAGGCATTGAGCCAGCCACGAAACCCGCAGCCATTAGTTCAAAAACGGGAGTTATTGGGATTTTGGCAACCAAAGGAACCCTCGCTAGCGAACTGTTCCTCAACACCTCACAGAAGTACAAAGGCTCAACGACAATCATTGAGCGCATCGGTAGTGGTCTAGTACCAATCATTGAATCAGGAGATCTTGAAGCTGCACGCCCACTTCTCGTGGAATACTTGCAACCAATGATCGAACAAGGCGCCGATAACATCGTCTTAGGCTGTTCTCACTATCCTTTTCTCATTCCAATCATCAAGGAGATTGTTCCTGCCGAGGTGAATATTATTGATTCAGGCTATGCCGTAGCTAGGCATACCAAAAACACGTTGGAATCACTGGAAATTGCATCGAATGCTGAACAGGGGCAACATCAATTTCTCACCAACGCTAATGAGACTATTCTCAACGCCTTCCTCAAAAAAGTCCAGGCAGAGTCTTATTCAATCAAAGCGTTTTAACCAGAAGTCTTAAACCATCCACTGTATTTCACATAATTGTGTGCGATCCGCTCGATTTCCGCTTCTCTCAACTCTTTCGAAACTTGTTTAACGAACTTCGCTGGAACTCCGGCGTAAAGTGAACCTGGCTCCAACTTGGTTCCTTCTAAAACCACGGCTCCAGCAGCGATAATCGACCCTGACCCTATGTGGGCATTGTCCATCACAATGGCGCCCATTCCAATCAGCACATTGTCTTCAACGGTACATCCATGCACTATTGCATTGTGTCCAATAGATACGTTGTTCCCTAAGATGGCCTTGGTCTTCTCATACGTACAATGAATAACTGCACCATCTTGAACATTCACTCGGCTTCCCATTCGAATGGAATTCACATCTCCTCGAACTACGGCATTAAACCAGAATGAACATTCATTTCCGCATTGCACATCGCCAACGATAGTGGCGTTGGGAGCAATGAAGCAATCAGTTCCAAAGGATGGTTCTACACCCTCAACAGGAAGTATAATTGGCATTTTTTTGGTTTTGAACGAAAATAGATTCTCCGTGCGTTACTTTGCACAATGATTGAAGCCATGGAAAAGAAACTGCCTTACATGATTTACGCTGAGGTTACACCGAATCCAGCAACTATGAAATTTGTCGCCAATCACTTATTGGTCGATAACTCAGCTGTATTTGAGTACGGATCTGGAGAAGAAGCCGCAGATTCACAATTGGCCCAAAGGCTCTTTAGCTTTCCTTTCGTAACGAACGTATTCATGACTCAAAATTTCATCACACTCACGAAGATGGATGGCATTGAGTGGGACGAAGTCATGCTCGAGCTCCGAGAGCACATCAGTAATTACCTGAATTCAGGAAATGACGTCGTTAGCACAACTGCAGTAAACGAAGCGAAAGAGAGTGCAACAACCGGAATGACGGACCATTCTGATGCTTCGACTCCAGTTGAAGAAAAAATCGTGGAAATTCTTGACGAGTATATCCGGCCAGCCGTTGAAGGTGACGGTGGCGCAATTCATTTTAAATCTTATCAAGGCGGACAACTCAATGTAGTACTCAAAGGCTCTTGCAGCGGATGCCCCTCTAGCAGTGTGACTTTGAAGGCAGGAATACAGTCTCTTTTTGACCGAATGCTCCCTGAAGTTAAAGAAGTAGTTGCGGAAGAATTATAGATAGCATTACCCGTTTCCTTCTAATCCAAAACCCTTTCTACGCTGATTTTTAGCATCTTTCACCCTGCTAACTAACAGTGTGAGATTATTTTTTACCCTCCTTTTCCTAGGATTATTGGTTTTTCAGTCCCGTGCAGGTCATCTTGTTGGGGGTGAGATTTACTATGAATGCCTAGGCGGAAGTGAATATGTAATCACGCTGAAAATCTATCGCGATTGTAACGGTGTTGGGGCTCCATTTGACAATCAAGCGAGCATTGCAGTCTACAGATCCTCCAATAGCACCTTGCTTGATCTTCTCACCATTGATTTCACCGGAAAACGTGACACACTGCCTTTTACACAAAACATTCCGTGCTTGGTGGACACTCCAGACATTTGCATTGAAACCACACTATATACAGACACCTTTACTATTGAAGTTCCACTTGGAGGGGCCGATGTGGTATATCAACGCTGCTGTAGGCCTCCAAACGTCATCAATATTGATAACGTTGCACAAATTGGATCAACCTATCACGCGTTTATTCCGGACAGCACGGTTGCACCTTGCAACAGCTCACCTTACTTCAATGAAGTGGCTCCGACAGTACTCTGCGCCGGAATCTATCTCGAACTGGATTATTCTGTAACGGATAATGACAGTGACAGCATCGTCTATTCATTTTGCCGGCCGTACGGCGGTGGTTCGTGGAATAACCCTCAACCCGTTCCACCCCAAGCTCCCCCATTCAATGGAGTTCCTTGGGCTAGCACCTATTCAAATCAACACCAGATCACTGCTCTTCCTCCATTGGAGATCGATTCATCAACTGGAATAATCACTGGCCGTCCTACCCAGCTTGGCACATACGCCTTTGCTGTATGCGCTGAAGAATGGCGAGATGGAGTGCTTCTTAGCACCAATAAACGCGATTTTCAGCTAACAACGGCCAGTTGCGAGGTTGATGCGGCCGCAGCCATCGACAGTGTGCTAGAAGAGTGCATTGGCTTCGAAATCCAATTCTTCAATCTAAGCACACTCGGAAGTGACTTTTGGTGGGATTTTGGGGACAGCACTACATTTGACGACACGTCGTCCATAATGAATCCGTCATATACTTATACGGACACGGGCATGTATAACATCATGCTTGTTTCCTATGGCGCAGTCTGCACGGACACACATCTTATTGAGTATCGAGTACAACACAAGATTGAGCCATTTTTTGAGCCTCCCGAACCGGACTGTCTAGATCGACATAAGTACTTTATCGAACCTGAAGGTTTCTACCGTAGCACAACCAAGATTCACTGGGATTTTGGAGATACGATTCTCGTATCGAACAGTCCAGAAACAATCGGCCCGATTCGCTTTGACTCGGTTGGATATCACACCATTTCGCTCTCCTATGAGGATCTCGGATGTTGGAAAACCTACGTGGACTCCGTCAAGGTGTGGCCCAATCCGGATGTCGGACTTATTGATCCGCCGGTTACGGAATGTGCGCCACTTCGTACGGAACTGCGATTGGACACCACCTTTGCCTTCAAACCGCATTTCTATTGGTTTCTAGATTCTGCTCCAGTTGCAGCAATCGAGCGCGCAAGGTTTTTATTATGGGATCCTGGAAGTTATTCAATCAATCTGAGAATGATCACCGATTCTCTTTGTAAAGACACAGTGGATAAGAGCTATCCAAACTACATCACTGTGGTGGATACACCAATCTCCAGATTCTCCATGTCAACGCACGTAATGGAAATGTATCATCCAAATTTTGTGGTTTTTGATGAAAGCGAGAACGCAGAAACCGTGCTTTTTAGCGTGGATGACGATTTCTTGACAAGCAATAGGACACATTCGTTTTCTCTACTCGATACTGGCAACTATAAAATAACTCAAATCGCCATTCATGATAATTTGTGTCGTGATTCGACCAATCAATTCATACGAGTTGAACCGCAGTACCTATTCTTTGCCCCGAATTCATTTACTCCAAATGATGATGGAATCAATGATCAATGGTTACCGAGCGTGTTTGTCCATCATGATTATAAATTGGAAATCCTAGATCGCTGGGGAAGATTGGTGTTTCAAACCTTGGACACAACTTATGGCTGGAATGGTCGTAAATGGAATGGAGGCAAACCATGTCCTGGGGGTGCTTATACCTATAAGGCTTTTGTCGTTGACAACCTGGACAAACAATGGTTCTACACGGGGAGCTTGTTTCTGTATCGCTAGGCTAAAGACCTAACAGGACCTCTTGCGGATCCTTTCCACCGAACAGCATCCGGGCAGGATTCTCGAGCATCTCCTTCACTTTGTACAAGAAGCTAACCGACTCTTTGCCATCAATGATTCGGTGGTCATAAGACAAAGCCACATACATAATTGGTCTAATCACAACTTGTCCATCAATGGCCACTGGGCGTTGAACAATGTTGTGCATTCCGAGAATTGCGCTTTGGGGAGGATTGATAATCGGGGTGCTGAGCATCGACCCAAACACACCGCCATTTGTAATCGTGAATGTGCCGCCAGTCATCTCGTCGATGGTAAGCTTGCCATTTCGAGCTTTGATGGCAAGATCTTTTATACCAGCCTCAATTTCATTGAGGGACATCCGCTCTGCATTTCGGAGGACAGGAACCATTAAGCCTTTTGGTGAACTAACAGCTATACCAACATCAGCATAGTCATGAAAGATGACTTCTTGTCCATCTATGTAAGAATTTACTGCTGGGAATGCATTCAACGATTCTGTGACCGCCTTGGTGAAGAATGACATAAACCCAAGCCCAACTCCATACTTCTCCTTAAACGCTTCCTTATGCTTCTTGCGCAAGTCCATAATGGCTGACATGTCCACTTCATTGAACGTAGTCAGCATTGCCGTTTCATTTTTAACCCCCACAAGTCTCGCGGCAATCTTTCGACGCAGAGAAGACATTTTCTCTCTTGATTCAGTTCGAGATCCACCCCATCCGATCATTTCTGATGCGGTTGGGAAACCACCAGCTAAGTATGCCTCGATGTCTCTCTTAAGAATTTTACCTCCATTTCCTGACCCGGCTACATTACCTCCGCTAATGCCATTGTCCTGCATCATGGCTTTTGCAACTGGTGAAGCCTTAACATCCTCTGCGACCGTAGCTTGCTCGACTGCCGGAGCAGTCTTTTCAGCTTTTGGCGCAGCAGCTTCTTCCTTCTTTGGAGATGCCGTTTCAGCCTTCTTTTCAGGCTTCACCGAGGTGTCAATTTTGCAAACCACCTGACCAACATTCACCGTGTCGCCTTCTCCGACCAGAAATTCAATTTTTCCAGCAACTTCTGCATTAAGCTCTAACGTTGCTTTGTCGCTATCAATCTCAGCAATGGGTTGGTCAAGATCAACGACATCGCCATTTTCCACTAGTAATTGAGCGACCTCAACTTCCGTGATTGACTCACCCGGACTGGGCATTTTCATTTCTACAATATCAGCCATGGTGTATGCTAAACTTTTTCAAATGCTGTTTCAATAATCTGTTGCTGCCTCTGCTTAAACCGAGCCATTGATCCGCTCGCAGGGCTTCCACTCTCGTGTCGTCCAATGAACCTAATAGTCCCGTTGGTCCAAGTTCGGTTAAGGTATGACCAAGCACCCATGTTTTCAGGTTCTTCTTGAGCCCAAACCAAGTCCTTCACCTCAGGATAGGACTTGATGAGTTTTGCAATTTGCTTTTGGGGCAAAGGATACAATTGTTCGATTCGGACAATAGCCACATCCTTCGTTTTCCTTTCCTCTCGTCCTTGTAGTAAATCGTAATAAAGTTTTCCTGAGCAGAATACAATTCTCTTTACTCCTTTCTTCGTGAGACCAGAATCATCAATCACTTCCTGGAACTTACCAGAAGCGAGATCATCAATTGTCGAAACGCACTTTGGATGTCTCAGAAGACTTTTTGGTGTGAAGACAATCAAAGGTTTTCTGAAAGGCCATTTAACCTGTCTCCTCAATATGTGGAAGAAGTTTGCTGGCGTCGTGCAATTAGCCACTTGAATATTCTCTTCAGCACATTGCGAAAGAAAGCGCTCCATTCTCGCACTTGAATGTTCAGCTCCCTGTCCCTCATACCCATGAGGCAAGAGCATGACAAGACCATTCATGCAGGCCCACTTATCTTCTGCTGCTGAGATGAACTGATCGACAATAATCTGCGCTCCGTTGAAAAAGTCTCCAAATTGAGCTTCCCAGATCACTAAAGAATAAGGATTGGCCATCGCGTAGCCATACTCAAAACCGAGAACTCCGTATTCAGAAAGCAGTGAATTATAGATTGAGAACTCCCCTTGCATTGGAGAAAGGTGCTGCAGCGGTACATATTCATCTTTGCTGTCTTCCAGCGTGATAACAGCGTGTCGATGTGAGAATGTTCCTCGCTCAACATCTTGGCCGCTCACCCTAACTGGATAGGCTTCTTGGAGTAACGTTCCATAGGCGAGCAATTCTGCTATAGCCCAATCAATCCGATCTTCGGCGACCATCTTCTTGCGATCATCCATAAGGCGAACCATCTTCTTGAAGAAAGGCATGTCTTCTGGCAGCGTGTTGATCTTTCCTGCAATCTCAAGAATTTTGGCTTTGTCAACTCCCGTATCAGGAGAAGCATCAAAATCGTTGGTTTTCGAATGCTCGAGGCCAGCCCAACTTGCCTGTAGGAAGTTGGAAATATGCGCAATCTCAATTTCTTTAGCTTCCATGAGCCGCTCCTGCAAAAACTGGTTGAAGTCCTTTTCAATCTGCTTTGCCTCTTCTGATGTTAGAGCTCCCTCACTGATGAGCTTGTCTACGAAAATGTCTCGAGGATTCTTATGCTTGGCTATCGCCTGGTAAAGTGTTGGCTGAGTAAAGCGTGGCTCATCTCCCTCGTTGTGCCCATACTTTCGATAGCACAGTAGATCGATGAACACGTCCTTATGAAACTTTTGACGATACTCAACCGCAATTTCCATCACGCGCACCACGGCTTCTACATCGTCGCCATTCACGTGAAATATGGGCGAAAGGGTCACCTTACCGACATCGGTACAGTACGTACTTGTTCGTGCATCGAGATAATTAGTGGTAAAGCCAATTTGATTGTTGACTACAATGTGAATCGTCCCTCCGGTTCGATAACCATCAAGTTCAGCCATTTGAACAACTTCATAGACGATGCCTTGACCAGCGATGGATGCATCCCCGTGAATCAGAATCGGAATAATTTTCGACTCATCCTTCAGGTATGTGTCAATCTTGGCTCGGACGATTCCTTCGACAACCGGATCAACCGCTTCCAAGTGCGATGGATTGGGAGCCAAGGTCAATTGCAATTTCTTCCCTGTCTCAGCCAGAAATTCTGAAGAATAGCCCAAGTGATACTTTACGTCACCATCGAATAAATTGTCTTCATATTCTTTTCCTTCAAACTCGCTAAATAAATCCGCGTACGTTTTCTTAAGAACATTGGCAAGAACATTTAGCCTGCCCCTGTGTGCCATTCCGATAACGATCTCTTCCACTCCGAGTTCTGAACCGTAATTGGACACAACATCCAAAGCCGGAATCAAGGCCTCACCACCTTCAAGAGAGAAGCGCTTCTGACCTACAAATTTTTTATGAAGAAAACTCTCAAACCCAACTGCTTCATTGAGTTTGCGAAGAATTTTTAGCTTGTTCTCTTTTGAGATATTGGGTTGATTCGGATCAATTTTCTCTTTCAACCAATTAACCTCTTCCACCTTTCGGATGTACATAAATTCAGATCCGATACTTCCACAGTAAGTGGCTTTGAGGTGTGAAACAATATCCTTGAGGGGAGCAGGTCCAATGCCAATTTCAACGCCCGCATTAAATACGGTATCCAAGTCACTGTCTGCCAGATCGTAATGTTCTAGATCTAGCGTGGGTAAGTACTTTCTCCGTTCCCTAACTGGATTGGTTTTAGTAAATAGGTGTCCACGAGAACGATAGTCGTTGATCAGATTGATTACCCTAAACTCCTTGAGGGTATCTTCTGATACAGCTGCATCGCCATACGTAGTTTGGAAAAAATCGAATCCTTCAAAAAACCTCGCCCATCCGTCTTCTACGGACTCTGGATTCTTTTTGTACTGCTTGTACATGTTTTCGACAGCGTTGACATCACCATTGCCGAGAAATGAAAATTTATCCATCGAAATGCCCCTTGTGTTGGGAACACAAATCTAAAACTTTATGCGGCTTTGCCTTCGTTATCTCAATGCTAATGCATACTTTCATAATGCCTCCTTGTCCAGACTTTTTGGAAACAACGAATCAAAAACATTCTAGCGAGATCTTCCGGCATAAGATTATCAGGATTTAAGAGCTGAGGAATATCAATGCAATAATTTAAACTATCCCGTGATGCTTTCTTACTTTTCGCCAATTCAATGGCCGAAATCATATCTGTTAGAACACGGCTCATGTCTGAGCTGTCTAAATTAGGCTCAACATTGCCAGAAAGTCTGAAATCCTTACGCAGTTGGATGCAAGTCATTTCCTTCCAGTCCTCTTTTTTCATTAGCTCTGCAAAATCCATTGAAACCTTTGAAGGAAATATTCGTTCGATATCCATAACTAAACCAGCATGGCTAAAGTATTAATCACAGGAGGATCAGGAATGATCGGTACCGCTTTAACGAAGCTACTCCTTGATGCTGGTCACCGTGTTTCTCATTTGTCCCGCAACCCTGTCTCAAAGGATGGCTATACAGCCTACAAGTGGGATATTGATCAAGATTTTATTGATCTGGAAGCCTTTAAAGGTGTTGACACCATTATTCACCTCGCTGGCTCTGAAATAGTAGATCACAAGTGGACTGAAGAATGGAAAAAGGTCATCGTTGATAGCCGTGTAAAAACGGCCAATCTCCTACACAAAACGATGTTGGACAACGACCTGCAAATAGAGCAATTCATCTCTGCATCAGGAATAAGCTATTATGCCATGGATGTTTTTGATGAGCAACTCAATGAAGATTCGCCCGCAGGCAAGACTTTTTTAGCGGATGTCTGTGTGAGCTGGGAGGCCGCTGCTGATCAGTTCGGAGATTGCGCTTCGAAAGTTGTAAAGCTTCGCATAGGGATGGTTCTTGAGAAAGGGCTTGGAGTACTTCGGACGATTGAACCAGTTGTAAAAGGGTTTCTTGGAGCTGGACTTGGAACAGGTAAGCAATCCATGAATTGGATTCACATGAATGATGTCTGCCGCATGTTTGAACACACGGTGAGCGAACGACTAACAGGAGTATATAATGCCGTTGGCCCTGAGTCCGCGGATAATCAAGAGTTCATGCAAACGCTCGCCGATGTGATGAGTAGAGCCATTTTTCTTCCAAATATCCCGGAGACACTTATCAGCTTAATCTTCGGCCAGAAGGCGGTTCTCGTTTTGGAAGGATCTCCTCTTTCTTCTCATAAAATAGAGGAAACAGGATTTCACTTTGACTATCCAACTCTCAATACTGCTCTTATGAGTATCTACTCTGACTAGGTAGTTCTGCCCATGAGAAACTGAACCAGCTCTTTTAGCAACTCCTTCGTCTTTTCGTCCCCCTCCACATTCTCTAGAAGCAACGTGGACTCTTGACTCATTCGATTGATCTCTTCTTCTGCTTTGTCCTTTATCCCAAGTCGTTCATAAGAGTTCAATACCTGTTCAATGCGCTTTTCAGGATCGGAATAGTTCATTGCATCGATTATTTCAGTTCTCTCAGAGTCTGTTGAGCACAATTCCAGTGCCTTCAGATACAACCATGTGCGCTTGCCCTCCTTAATATCACCTCCTATTTGCTTGCCAAATTCGCTTTGCGCACCGAATGCATCCAGGTAGTCATCACGAATCTGGAACACAATTCCCATCGATTCTGCAAATTTCTTGATTGAGATTATTTGGTCGTCGTTGGCGCCTCCAACCACTGCTCCGATGCTAGCAGCCGCACCTAATAAGACAGCCGTTTTTAATCGAATCATTTCCAGGTATTCATCAATCGACACATCTGACCGAGTCGCGAAATCCATATCCAATTGCTGTCCTTCGCACACTTCCATAGCTGCCTTCGAAAAGATGCTCTGAAGCTGAGGAAGCTTGCTCGATTCTGCTTGGAAGAGCTCCTGATAGGCAAGAATCATCATCCCATCTCCGCTCAATAGCGCTACATCTTCATCCCACTTTTTGTGGACAGTTGGAAGGCTTCGGCGTACCTCAGCATCATCCATAATGTCGTCGTGCACTAAAGTGAAATTGTGGAATATTTCGATTGCCAATGCCTGGTGCATAGCCTTTTTTGGGTCTAAGCCCATGAGTTGTGCTCCCAGAAGAGTGAGTATAGGTCGTATTCTCTTTCCACCTAGAGAAAGAGTATACCGGATCGGTTCATAAAGCTTCGTGGGTTCAGCAGGAAAGGACAACTGCGCCAAGCCATTTTCAACCGCTTCTCGTAGCTGGTTCAGATGAGAATTCATCAAGAAATTATATTCATCAAATACTCGCCATATCCACTTTTGACAAGAGGCTTCGCTAAATCTTCCAATTGCTGTTTATCAATGAATTTCATGCGATAGGCTACTTCCTCAATACAACCGATTTTCCAACCTTGTCTTTCCTCGATTACTTGAACGAACTGTCCTGCTTGCATGAGCGAACCAAAAGTTCCTGTATCCAGCCATGCATAGCCCCTGCTCATTACGCGAACCTCTAGTTCATCAAGTTCCAGGTAGCGCTTATTCACATCAGTAATCTCGTATTCGCCTCTCGCACTGGGTTCGAGGTTTTCGGCAATTTCAATTACGCGATTGTCGTAGAAATACAGCCCCGGAACCGCATAATTTGATTTTGGATTGGTAGGTTTTTCTTCCAAAGACATCGCCTTGTTTCGATCATCAAATTCCACGACACCATATCGTTCTGGGTCGTTAACGTGATAGGCAAATACGATTCCCCCAGTTGGGTTTGCTGCAGATTGAACAAGTCCCTGCAAGTTGTGTCCAAAGAAGATATTATCTCCGAGGATTAAGCAGACAGAATCATTTCCAATAAATTCTTTTCCAAGAACAAATGCTTGAGCGAGCCCATTGGGCACTTCCTGAACTTTGTAGCTGAATTTGCATCCTAGACGCGATCCATCGCCCAGTAACTTTTCAAAATTTGGAGTATCGTCTGGAGTTGAAATAATCAGGATTTCTTTAATCCCAGCCATCATGAGCACCGAAAGCGGATAATAAATCATCGGCTTGTCATAGACAGGCAGTAACTGCTTACTCATCGCGAGCGTTAGTGGATGGAGTCGCGTACCGGAGCCTCCGGCTAAAATTATTCCTTTCATGGCTGTGGTTCTTCTTCTGATTGCACATTAAAATCTAAATCGTCCAACTCTAGATCCTCTTCTTCATCCAACAACGTAAAATAAGGCTCCTGGAACCATCTGGTGAGCATTGCTTTCTCCATGGACATTAAGAAAGACGGCAAGAGTATCAGGTTTGCAAACATGGCTACAAGCAAGGTCAACGAAACCAATACCCCTAGTGCTTGTGTGCCCCCAAAATCTGAAGTGGCGAAGACACTGAAACCGAAGAATAAGATGATGCTAGTATAGACCATGCTCACCCCAGTTTCTTTTAAAGCAAGTCGAACAGATTCACCAATATCATTGTGCGTGAGTCTTAATTCTTGCCTGTATTTGGCCAAGTAATGAATGGTATCATCAACTGAAATACCGAATGCAATACTGAACACCAAGAGCGTCGATGGTTTTATGGCGATGCCAAAGTATCCCATCACAGCAGCGGTGAAAAGAAGTGGAATTAAGTTCGTGATCACCGATACGATGATCATTCTTAAAGAACTGAATACCGCCGCCATTAGTGCGGCAACAATCACAATCGCAATGGAAAGACTGATGAATAAATTTCGAACCAAGTAATTGGTGCCCTCAAGAAAGGTTATACTAGGTCCCGTGATTGTTACCCCGATGTAAGCTTCGTCTAAGGATTTCTCTAAGAGCGCCACATGTTCTGCATTCTCGAAGAATGGAATCGAATCGAGACTGGTCACTGCACTGGAATCTCCCTCAAGTAAAACTCTTCTAAACGATTTTTTCGCTTTGCTGTTTCGCTTGAGCAAATACCTCGACAGAGAATCGACCTCTGCTTCAGCAGCGCTCGTCTTTACGACCCCCAAAATTGAATCTTGTTTTACTCTTTTTGGATTGAAAATGGCATCCACTCTAGGCTTATAGACTTCAAGGAGGCTGTCCATTTCTTGGGTTTGGATGTCCGCAACTTGAAGGCTTATACGAGCATACTGCTCCGTTGAATCCAAATAGCTATTGAGCAATCCTTGATCTGCGTCCGCATTGTCGATGTAGTCCTTGAAAAAAGCCTTTTCACGGCTTGTAATGAGGTCGTATCGATCAGGGTTTCCATTGTAAAATGCCTGCCGGATGAATTTTAAGGCGTCCACGATTGATATCGCTTTCGAAAAATTAGGATCCTCTCCAAACAGGTCTTGTGTTTCATCTATCGCTTTGAGAATAGACGTCTTGCTAATTTGCTTGGGTTTCTTCGAGTCTATTTCAATTTCGAAAGGCACGACCCCGCCAAAGTTCTTTTCAAACCAGAATAAATCCTCGACCGTTTTGTGATTACTCGGAAGGTCATCCACGATGTTTCCGGTTGTCTCAATCCTAAAAAGCCCCATGAACGATGTGATGACTACAAGAGAAGTGACTATATAGACTGGCGTCCGATGAAAGGAAACGACATGAATGAACCAATTGACAAGGTTGCGAACCCAATTCTTCTCTAAGTGCTCGGTTCTTTTTCCGGTTTGAACGGGAAGGTAGCTGTACGTTATGGTGATTACCAATATGGACAGGAAGAAGAGGAACATAATGGAGATGAAAGCCACAATTCCGAATTCAACCAAAATGATGCTTTCGGTGAAGATGAAGGTCAAAAACCCAGTAGCTGTCGTGACATTTGTCATGAAAGTTGCGCTTCCAATTCTCGAGACAACGCGGACTAAAGCTTTGGCTTTGTTGCCATGAATGTTTAGTTCTGAGTGTAGTTTATTGATGAGGTATATGCAATTCGGAATACCAATCACAATTACCAGTGGCGAGATCAAACTCGTGAGAATGGTAATCTCATAACCCAAAGTGTACAGCGTTCCGAGACCCCAAATCACTCCAAGTCCAACAACCGTTATTGATATAAGAACGGGCTTAAATGATTTAAAAAACAGAAGGAGGACGACAATAGTTATGATGATGGTAAGCACAAGGAGAAGCTTGAGTTCTTTCTTGATCAGTGAACTGATGTTATCCCGTATGTAAGGCATACCGGAGTAGTACAGCTGAACATCATTGGATGATTCAAAGTCTTCGACTACCGAGATAATGGATTCCATGAACTCCGAACGGTCTTCACTGTTGAACCGATCATTGTTCATCGAGATCGCCATCAGGCTGAAGTTTGTTTCGGGGTCGTAAAGGAGTCCTTTGTAGAACGGCAGATTTTCGTAGTCCTGCCTCAATTGTTCTAGTTCCTCTTCGTCTTCGACTGGTCCATTCACCACTGGACTAATCACGAATTTTTTATTGGTGGTGTCTTTGATGATTTCGAAAGCACTTCCAACAGAGAGTATCGTGTCAACGCCTTCTATCTCACTCAGCCTTCTTCCAAGACGGTACCATTCATTAAAAAGATCTACATCGTGAAAAAGGTCCTTTTCGATTCCGATGGCAAAAGCGCTTGACTCTTCTGCAAAGCGCGATTGAAAATCGTTCCATGCCAGTAACGACTCGGATTCATCCGGAAGCATTTTAGGAAGTACATACGATAATCTAACCCCAGTTGCCTGGTACGCCATAACTCCTGTAAAAACAGCAAGAAAGGCAATAATTAGGAGCCTATATCGTATGATTAATCGGGCGAGCTGAGCCCACATTTCACGCCAGTTTCGGGGTGTCCAAAAGTAAGAGAATAGCCAGCAACGGCAATGCGAATGAACGTTATTTTTGGACCGAACAGATGCTACAGGATCAACTGAACTTCTTAGGTAAGATGAGCGTTTCCAAGTTTGCTAACATGGGAGTGACACTTGCGAGCTATTATTGGAGTAGATGGACGGGAAATCCTGATCACTGGGGCAAACCAATCAGCCTGTCTATTGAACCTACCACAGCTTGTAACCTACGATGTCCGGAATGCCTGAGTGGCTTGCGAAGCTTCACACGCCCCACAGGGAAGTTGAGCGAAGAATTGCTAGCTAAAGTATTAAGGGACGTCAAGGCCCACTGCACGTATATTAATTTTTATTTCCAAGGCGAACCATACCTGCACCCTGATTTCTTAGGCTTGATAAAACAGTGCAAGGAGAACGGAATATATTCTGCCACCAGCACGAATGCGCATTTTCTTGATGATCAAAGGGCCAAGCAAACGGTGGAGTCTGGTCTGGATCGATTGATAATATCGATTGATGGCACTGAACAAGAAACGTACGAGAACTACCGGAAAGAAGGCAAGCTTGAAAAGGTGTTAGAGGGAACAAAGAATATTCTTAAGTGGAAAAAGGAACTGAACTCAAGGACTCCACATGTCATTTTCCAATTCCTTGCGGTTCGGCCAAATGAACATCAGATCGACGAGGTTAAGGCTCTAGGAAAACAAATTGGGGTCGATGAAGTGCGGATTAAGACAGCTCAGATTTATGACTTTGAAGACGGCAACGATCTCATTCCCACCATCGACAAATACTCTAGATACAAACAAGGCAACGACGGAAAATGGAGCATCAAGAACCCCTTAGATGATCACTGTTGGCGGATGTGGTCTGGAGCAGTAATTACCTGGGATGGCAAGTTGGTGCCGTGTTGCTTTGACAAAGACGCACAACACACGATGGGTGATCTCAACTCAGAGAATTTCAATTCGATTTGGCAATCGGAATCGTACAGAGCTTTCCGCGCCAGTATTCTAAGATCGAGAAGTGAAATTGAAATGTGTAAAAACTGTTCAGAAGGAACAACGGTTTGGAATTAGACCGTCATAATATCCCGCTCCTTCAGACCTAACAACTCATCTACGCGATTGCTGAATTTGTCAGTAAGCTTTTGAACCTCGTCTTCCGCGCTTTTTGCTAAATCGTCCGAAATGGTTTCCTTTTGAAGGCTCTTGATCTCGTCATTGGCGTCCTTGCGCGCCCCTCTAATAGAAACTTTTGCGTGTTCCCCCTCTGCCTTGGTTTGTCTTACCAACTCACGGCGTCGCTCTTCAGTCAAAGCTGGTACATTAATCATGACTAATTCTCCATTGTTCTGGGGATTCAGCCCTATGTTGGCCATCTGGATCGCTTTTTCAATCGGCTCAAGCATTGCCTTCTCCCAAGGTTGAATCGAAAGTGTTCGAGCATCTGGAGTATTGATATTACTCACCTGCGATAGAGGTGTTTGAGATCCGTAGTAATCAACGTAAATCCCCTCTAACATTGTTGCTGAAGCCCTGCCAGCGCGGATTTTCGCTATCTCTTTAATAAGATGATCTATCGCTGACTCCATCGAGTCTTTGGCGATATCCGTAACCATTTGAACTTCTTCCATAACTAAGAATAGGCCGTGAAAATAAAAAATGCGGCGGAATGGCTACACTTCAACTAAAGTCCCGACCATTTCACCCTCAATTACACGCTGAAGGTTTCCAGGTTTGTTCATGTCAAAGACAATAATGGGAACATTGTTTTCTTGGCAAAGTGTAAAAGCTGTCATATCCATGACATTGAGGTTTTTAGAAATCGCCTCATTGAACGACAGCTTTTCAAACTTCGTAGCACTCGCGTCTTTTTCTGGATCTGCCGTATAAATACCGTCCACACGCGTACCTTTTAGAATCACGTCTGCTTCAATTTCGATTGCTCTGAGCGAGGCTGCTGTGTCAGTAGTGAAGTATGGGTTTCCCGTTCCGGCACCGAATATTACAATCCTCCCTTTTTCTAAATGTCTAACCGCGCGTCGTCGGATAAACGGCTCGGCGATTTGTTCCATTTTAATGGCGGTCTGAAGTCTGGTTTTTAATCCAATTGATTCCATGGCAGACTGAAGCGACAGACTGTTGATCACTGTTGCAAGCATGCCCATGTGATCTCCTTGAACGCGATCAAAGCCCGAATTTGCAGCTTGCATTCCTCGATAGATATTTCCTCCACCAATTACAACAGCGATCTCAACTCCATGGTCAGCAATAGCCTCAATTTCATGGGCGTATTGCATAAGGCGAGCGTGCTCAATGCCATATTCTTGGCCACCCATGAGCGCCTCTCCGCTAAGCTTTAATAAGATTCTCTTGTATTTCGGATTCACCATACGACAAAAATGGACAAAAAAAGAGCGGTGATTTCTCACCGCTCGATATTTTCAATTCAACAATTAGTTGGAAAGTGAATGACGTTTGAACTCCGTCACGGTCAGCTCGCCATCAATACTTTTCAGGTATTGATCAACTGATTGTTTGTTTTCTTTAATAAACGCTTGACTCAACAGTGTGTTCTCCTTAAAGAACTTGTTGAGCTTACCCATGGCAATTTTCTCAAGCATTTCTTCAGGTTTTCCTTGCTGACGCGCTAAATCTTTTCCAATTTCAATCTCCTTCTCGATCACTGTTTGATCAACACCATCCTTATCGATAGCAACTGGATTCATAGCGGCGATTTGCATGGCGACATCTTTACCCGCAGTACTTACCACTTCACCATCCTTATTCAATCCAACAAGCGAAGCTGTTTGATTTCCTGGATGATTGTACGCGACAACGGTTTCTGCAGATACTGCATCCAACGCTTTGATTTCAATCTTCTCTCCGATCTTTCCGATCATCTCTGTGACCTTATCACTCACTGTCAAGCCATTGCCGTCGAATGACTGAGCACTCAATTCGTCAACTGACTTACATCCATTAGCGATTGCTATATCAGCAAGTTTTTCAGCAACTTCTGCGAAGTCATTGTTCTTAGCAACGAAGTCTGTTTCACAGCTTAGGATAGCAATAACGCCATTCTTTCCTGAGTTATCCGCCTTAGCCACAACTAGTCCTTCAGACGCTTCACGATCACCTCGTTTAGCAGCAACTTTTTGACCCTTCTTTCTAAGAATCTCAATTGCTTTTTCAAAATCACCTTCGGCCTCAACCAAAGCCTTTTTGCAGTCCATCATACCACTACCAGTCATCTGACGGAGCTTGTTTACTTCGGCTGCAGTAATCTTAGTCATCGTAATAAAATGTTTATTCGTTTGTAGTCTTTTCTACCACCTTCTCAGCTGGAGCATCGGCTGGAGTTTCTGCTGGTGTCTCAGCAGCTGCAGCGGCTTCTGCCTTCTCAGCCTGTTCAGCTGCAGCGGCTTGTTCGGCTTGTTCAGCCTTATCCTTGGCGTCTTTTGCCTTATCGCGATCGTCCTTTCTCTCAGCCAACCCTTCCTTAATGGCGTCAGTCATGATAGAGACAACACAGTCAATTGATTGTGAAGCGTCATCGTTACCTGGAATTGGAAAGTCAACTAATCTTGGATCCGAGTTGGTATCCACGATAGCGAACGTTGGAATGTTCAGCTTTCTTGCTTCTTTAACCGCAATGTGCTCTTTGTTGATGTCGACAATAAATAGAGCCGCTGGAAGACGAGTCAAATCAGCGATGCTACCAAGGTCCTTTTCAAGTTTTGCTCTTTGACGATTTACTTGAAGTCGCTCACGCTTTGACATGGTTTCAAAGGTTCCGTCAGTCTTCATTTTATCAATGGAAGACATTTTTCTAATTGCCTTTCTAATCGTCACGAAGTTTGTGAGCATTCCACCTGGCCACCGCTCAGTGACAAATGGCATATTCACTTCTTTTACCCTCGCCTCAAGAATGTCCTTTGCTTGCTTTTTAGTAGCAACAAACAATATTTTCTTTCCAGACTTAGCAATCTGCTTTAATGCTGCAGCAGCCTCCTCAGCCTTTGCTGCAGTTTTGTGAAGATCGATTACGTGAATCCCGTTGCGCTCCATGAAGATGTATGGAGACATGTTTGGATTCCACTTTCTTTTCAAATGCCCGAAATGCACTCCCGCATCAAGCAACTCTTTGTAACTGGTTTTAGCCATGTGTTTACGTTCTTAATTAAAACAACCTTCGGGTAGTTCGTTTGAAGTCCTGACGATTTAGATTCTAAACAATTTAAATAGTAATGAATTATCGCTTGCTGAACTGGAATCGCTTCCTTGCTTTCTTCTGACCAGGCTTCTTACGCTCAACCATTCTTGGGTCACGCGTCATAAAACCTTCTGTTCGAAGAATTGCTTTGTGATCAGCATTAATCTCAACTAGAGCTCGAGAGATCCCTAAACGGATTGCCTCTGCCTGCCCTGTGATTCCACCTCCACCAACGTTTACTATAACATCGTACTGACCGGCAGTCTCTGTAGCAGCAAAAGGCTGATTGACCTTCGTATGAAGGATAGGTGTATTAAAATATTCTGTGAAGTCGCGGTCGTTTACAGTGATTTTACCTTTTCCTTTCTTGAGGTAAACTCTTGCAACGCTAGATTTTCTACGACCGATTGTATTGATGACGTCCATATTACTTGACTGCGTTAATGTCTAATGTCTTTGGTTGTTGAGCCTCATGTGGATGTTCAGATCCCGTATAAACGAAAAGATTCTTGAACATTTGACGACCCAATTTATTCTTAGGAAGCATCCCCTTAACGGCGTACTCTACTAAGTCTCGTGGTTTAACTTTCAAAGTCTCCTCAGGAGTACGAAAGCGCTGTCCACTAGGAAATCCAGTGTGCCAGATTCTTTCTCTGTCCGTTAGCTTGTTACCGCTCAAGCTCACGGCTTCAGCATTGATTACGATCACGTTGTCTCCACAATCTACATGCGGTGTGAAATTGGGCTTATGCTTTCCTCGTAGAAGGTATGCTACATTGGAAGCCATCCTCCCAAGAACTTGATCCTTCGCATCAACAACAACCCACTCCTTATTGGCAGTAGCACTGTTAGCTGATATCGTCTTATAACTCAAATGACTCACTGTTCCTATTATTTGTATCCCTAAAAAAGGGGCGCAAAGATAGAACTATTTTTAACTGAATCAAACAGTTACAACAAGAAAATACAGACAGTTGTATGAACTAGATAACCCCTAGTTGCTTTCCTACTTTCGTAAATGCAGAAATTGCAGTATCCAAATGCGCCTGAGAGTGAGCGGCAGAAAGCTGTACACGAATTCTAGCTTGCTCTTTTGGAACTACCGGAAAGAAGAATCCTATTACATAAATTCCTTCTTTTAAAAGTTCGTCAGCAAATCGCTGACTCAGGGCAGCATCATAGAGCATAATTGGTACGATGGCCGAATCTCCATCCTTAATGTCAAATCCGGCTGTTCGAATTCCTTCTTTGAAGTACTTGATGTTCAACTCAAGCTTATCTCGCAACTCTGTCGTCTCATTGAGCAAATCAAATACAGCAATCGATGCCCCAACGATACTTGGCGCTAATGAATTGCTGAATAAATAGGGTCTCGAACGCTGACGTAACAATTCCACGATTTCCTTCCGGCCAGTGGTAAACCCTCCCATTGCACCTCCAAGGGCTTTCCCTAAAGTTCCAGTAATGATGTCTACTCTGCCAATGACATTCTTTAATTCAACCGTTCCTCTTCCAGTCGCCCCAATAAAGCCAGTCGCGTGACATTCATCTACCATGACAAGCGCATCGTATTGATCAGCGAGGTCGCAGATTTTGTCCAACTGGGCCACGTAGCCATCCATTGAGAACACGCCATCTGTTACTATAATCTTTGTTTTTGCACCAGACGCCGCCTTCAGCTGCTCTTCGAGATCAGCCATGTCATTGTTCTTGTATCGGAATCGTTGTGCCTTGCACAAGCGAACCCCATCAATTATAGAAGCATGATTCAGAGAGTCTGAGATAATTGCGTCCTTAGGACCGAGTAGCGGCTCAAAAACACCACCGTTTGCGTCAAAGGCAGCGGCGTATAATATGGTGTCCTCAGTTCCTAAGAATTCCGCAATCTTCGCCTCAAGTTCTTTGTGGATATCCTGAGTTCCACAAATAAACCTGACTGATGACATTCCAAATCCATGCGAATCCAAAGCTTCCTTAGCGGCATCTACAACCCTAGGGTGTGATGAAAGGCCTAAGTAGTTATTGGAGCAAAAATTCAACACGCTCTCTCCGGTGCTGATGGTTATTTCGGCATCTTGAACCGATATGATTATTCTCTCCTTTTTGAACAAACCCGCTTCTTCAATAGAGGCAAGTTCGGCTGTCAAATCATCTTTTAGCTTTCCGTACATAATCTTCGAATTAGAACAAAAATGAAAAACCCCGTCATCCTGAGCAAGTCGAAGGGCGGGGTTTATTCTGTAGAAAGAGTTTTCTTAAACGTGTCCCTGAGCGATCATCGCATTCGCCACTTTAATGAAGCCGGCAATGTTCGCACCTTTCACATAGTCGACGAAATCACCCTCACGTCCGTACCGTTCACATGCTTCGTGAATACTGATCATGATGTCGTGAAGTTTCTGATCTACTTCTTCTCTCGTCCAGCTTAATCGCAATGAATTCTGTGACATTTCCAATCCCGATGTTGCTACCCCTCCAGCATTCGATGCTTTACCTGGTGCAAATAGAATCTTGGCAGACTGAAATTTTCCGACGGCTTCAGGAGTGCATGGCATATTCGCTCCTTCTGAAACGCATATACAGCCATTATCTAATAGCGACTGAGCATCAGCTACTTGAAGCTCGTTTTGGGTGGCACACGGAAGAGCTATATCACACTTAACTCCCCAGGGCTTTTCCCCTTCGAAAAATTGAGTTGCTTCAAAATGATCTGCAATTTCTTTGACCCTTCCCCTCCGGACGTTCTTGAGATCTTTAATAAAATCAAGATGCTCTGAGTGGAAGCCGGATTCACAATAGACATATCCGCTGGAATCAGAAACGGTCACAACTTTGGCACCGAAGTGAATGGCCTTTTCGAGCGCGTATTGCGCCACATTTCCTGACCCAGAAATAACTACGGTCTTTCCTTCAAAATTGTCGTCTTTGGTACTCAGCATCTCTTGAGCGAAATACACATTTCCATATCCCGTGGCTTCTGGGCGAACAAGGCTACCACCAAACTCAATCCCTTTTCCGGTTAACACACCGGTAAATTCATTTCGCAATCGTTTGTATTGGCCAAACAAAAATCCAATTTCTCTTCCACCAACTCCTATATCTCCAGCCGGGACATCCGTATCTGGTCCGATGTGACGCGACAGCTCCGTCATAAAGCTCTGACAAAACCGCATCACTTCATTGTCGGACTTTCCCTTTGGGTTGAAATCAGCTCCCCCTTTACCACCGCCCATTGGCAATGTGGTTAAGGAATTCTTGAATACCTGCTCGAAAGCAAGAAACTTAAGAATGCTCAAGTTCACGGATGGATGAAATCTCAATCCGCCTTTGTATGGACCAATGGCCGAATTCATCTCAATCCGGAATCCTCGGTTTACCTGATAGTCTCCTTGATCGTCCACCCACGGGACACGAAACATCAGAACTCTTTCTGGTTCTACTATTCTATCGAGGATTCTCGCATCCTCATACTTTCTATTGTCAGCAATAAAAGGGATTACTGCTTCAGCTACTTCTTCAACGGCTTGAAGAAACTCCGGCTCGTTTGGATTTCGGCTTTTAACCTTCTCCATGAAGCCATCTATTTCAGCTTGATACTGGCTCATTATGAACTATTTGGTCGAGTTTAAAAAGATGTACAAAAGTAGAATTATTTCTACCTGATAATGAAGTGAAAAACATGTCATTTTGATGGATACTTCTTCCGATAGACCTCGATCTCCTCATTCCATATCCTCTGCGATATGGAAACATCATCCTTAAAGCAAAAGTCGCCTCCCCACCGATGTTTGACTCGCTTATATACTATTGTATCAATCCCATCCTTGACGACAATCCGCCAGACGTGATGATCCGGATAGTCAAATTCCGATTCGGTCATTCCCTGAGGTAAATCCGCAAAATCATCCTTCACTTTTACCTTCTCAACGGGCTGCTTTTTCACAACTGGCTTGGCTGCTTCCTCTTTGGGTGGTTCAACTACCAATGCCTCCTCTGCAATTTTCACCAACTCTTCAGTAGGGTCGGGTTCTGGCTGCTCTTGTTGAGCTTTAACGGCTTCAACCAATGGTTCATCAACTTCTTCCTCTGCTTCTTTTGGAACTGGGAGGGGAGCAGGAACGGCCCTTTTCTCAATACTCGTTTCAAGCTGTAAGTCAACATCCAGTGCAACCTCTTCCACTTTCGGCAGAACGAATATTGAATCAACCTTTCTAGCGATGTTTCGGGCCATGAGAATATCGAGATCGTTCACCTTTGAGATGAGCCATTGCTCTTTTTCAGCATTGTATTGAATGGCCTCCTCATAAGTCATCCTCGCCTTGACATAGTCTTTGTTTTTAAACGCCTGATCAGCGGCAATAATGAGTTCATCATATTTCTCCTCAGCAACGATCATTGCCTCAAATTCAGCCTTCTTCTTCTGGTCTCGCTTACTCAGTTCTTTTTGGGCATTCAAGCTTGATCCACCCGCAATAACTACCACAAGAATCCAAACCAACTCCTTCATTTCAAACTTGATTTTAGTATCAACTTTAATTCATTCAACATCATGGCCGTTGCTCCCCAAACTTTGTGCCCTTCCACAAAAAAGTAAGGCGTTTTAATCTTCAACCCTTCAGTCATTTGAATAGAACCATTTTGAACAGTGCTATCTTCTAAAAGTTGCTTGATCGGAAATTTCACAAGCGATTTAACTTCTCTGGAATCCAAAATAAGTTTTGGCAAGGCCTCGAGATGAAACAAATATGGTTGAACAAGAAAACGACTAGGCGGAATGTACACCTTCGAAAGCTTCCGAATTAAGGTTGGCTCATCAGAAGGTATTCCAACTTCTTCCTGCATTTCTCGTCTCGCCGTACTTTCCAGATCGTTGTCAATGTCTTCTTTTTTTCCACCAGGGAAACCAATCTGAGCGCTATGAACACCCTCGTATGATTGTCGTTCTATGAGTAGAATGTTCGCATCAGTTTCTTCACGGTACACAATTGCGGCAACGCCACTGAGCTTCGGGTTGTTATCCTTTTTCATCGCCTCTATGCGTTGTCGAGCGAACTCAGGTAGAATGACATCATGAGCTTGTGTGCCAAAAGAATCAGACTGTGCAATCAGATCAATCCTGGCGATGAAATCATCAAACTTCATGAATGCCGTGATATTTCAAAAGACCAGCCATCGGTGATTTCAGAATACGCCCTGGCAAAAGCCCTTTTTCTTTCAAGATTTCCTTGAGGGTGCCATTATATACAGAAGCTATTGATCCTGTAAAATGAATTTGTAAATCTGGTCGATCATACTTGACCAATATCCGATCAACAAATTCAGCTAAACTGCTTTGAAGAATTGATTTGATCAGGTCATCTTCGAGGTGCTCTGAACAAAAGCGAGTTAAGCTAGCCAAGAACTTGTTCGGCAGTGGCTGATTATAAATTTTATCTAAAAATTCCGTGAGATCGATCTCTAGAAAAGCATCAAAGGCCTTTGCTAAAGGATCAGCCATTTCATTGTAATACCTCGCTCGGATCAATTCCTTTCCGATGAAGCTGCCAGCCCCTTCGTCACCAATTATCCAACCCAATGGCGGCATCGATTTCAGGATTCTCTCTCCATCGTAATGACATGAACTTGAGCCTGTCCCCAAAATACCTACGATTCCCTCTTCGTTTTGACAAAGAGCTCGAGCCGCCGCAAGAAGATCATGGTGAACATGAATCTGACAGTTTTTTAATTCCCGCTCTAGTGCCTTGAAAACCTTTTCAACCTTGGCATCAGTGGAACAACCAGCCCCATAAAAATGGAGCTCTTTCAGATCCGAAGAATCAACGTCTGCAACTGCAAGTCTCAACGTATCGCTAATTACAGAAGACTCCACGATGTATGGATTAAGTCCAATAGTAGAAGATTTAGTCATGGATCCGTTGTCATGGATGAAGACCCATTCTGTTTTGGTTGAACCGCTATCTGCTACACAAATCACGTTGCGAAATTAAATCGGTACGCACATCTCAAGAAATCAAACCGTTTGAGTTATGAACCATAAAAAAACCCCGTTCTGAAATAAATCGGAACGGGGCTGTAATTTTTAATCACTTCAATTAGTCTCGAAGTAAAGTCAGATCACCACGCCATTCAACTGGCTCAGCACCCAAAGTCTTTTCTCGTCCCTTGACTACATAGTAATAGGTTCCTTCCGGCTCTTTGGCCCCATCCCAGAACTCTGTGATGTCATCCGTTCCAAACACTTTCGTACCCCAACGGTTGTAGATCACAATCTGAAAGTCATTGATGCCTTCGATTTCCCAAGTGAACAGGTCATTCTCATTATCTGCGTTTGGTGTAAACACATTTGGAATGAAGAACGCCGTCTGACGATCCGCTCGGATCATGATAATGTGTGAGTCAACACACTGTCCATTATCTGCCACCAATGTTACTAGGTAATCCCCGATGTCTTCGAACGTAAACTCTTGCGTTTTTGGATCATCTACTTGTCTTTCTTCATATGGACCAAATGTCCATGTGTAGTATATCTGCATTCCATCTGGACCGCTCAAGTTCTCGAACTGTACATTGAATGGAACATTGCCAACGATTGAGTCTGGCTCGAACAATGCTTGTGGTGATGGCTTCACTTCTACATAGAGGCGTGTCCAGCCACTCTCACATCCATACTCACTCATTTGAGTACCGTAAAGGCGTGTTGGCATGTCAACCAGCTCTCCATATGTGAATGGATTTCCTGCTCCTAACAAGTTCATGTCTGCCGTCGTTGGGAAGTCCTCCGTAACCAGCGAGTCTGCTCCATCCCATGAGTACCATAGGAAGGTATTGCTCAACAATCCATCTGCTCTAACTCGAAGGTTAGTGCCTTGACAGTATGGTCCGCCGCCGTATAGCTTCGGTTGAACTGGTGTTCGTGCAATGCGCACTTCAACAACATTCTTATTGTAACACGTGCTCACTGTATCATAAAGCTCGTAGCTAATCGTATACAGTCCTTCGCCCAATCTTCCTGGTACAAAGTAGCCATCGTGCAACTCGTTCATAGTTCCACCCCAAATTCCGTTTGGTGTGGCTGCCTTTAATAGAACGCTGTCTTCAATATTATCACAGTAAACACTGTCTGCTCCGAAGATCGATGCATCTGGCAAAGCATGGATAAGAAGCTCATCGGTGGTCTGAGTTCCACATTCACCTTTGATCTCATAAGTAATGTCATACTTACCTGGCTTCAAGTCATCGGTCGTAAAGTAATATTCTCCTGATCCTATTGGATCCTCATAAACTTCCTTTCCTGTCCACTCTCCGAATGGATCTCCTTCAAAATCATTCAAGTAAATCGTTACCTCTTCTCCAACACAAATCTTTGGCAGACTGTCGATCGCTGAGTTATACTCTTCGATGATTCGGATCATAGCCGAGTCTGTAAAGACGCAACCACTATCATCCACTGTGTGATGAATCAGTACCGTATCCGGTGCTGTAAACAAACTCGGATTGATCACGCCAGTGGCAGGATCAACGTTCAAGCCGCTCCAAGTTCCTCCGGCAGAATATCCAACCAAGGTGTCGGCAGTGCTTAGAGCACATAATGGTCCTTCTGTCAGCACCCGTGCATCTGGCAATCCTTTCACCCGAACTGGTATTTCGTGCGTGTTCGCACACACCCCTTCTAGGATATAACTTATCGTAATCACCGAGTCATTTCCAAAGCCCGGATCCAATATATCAGGAGCAAAAACTCCATCAATCGTGTTCACTATTCCCGGACCGATATACGTTCCACCCGGCGTCTGCGCAATCATCGTATCCAATGGATCGCTCGCACAGTAAACCAGTGTATCAACGGTTCCTCCATTCGCTGGAGTAATCGAGACTGGGAATTGGTCAAAAACAGTAATGGTAATCGTGTCGGTGTTGCCGCATGTCGCACTCAAGTTACTCGTAACAACATAGGTTGTAGTCTGACTTGGATGGATCCAAGGATTAGGACATTCAACACATCCAAAGTTTTGGTTGACACCACCTGTAATAATTGGGTCTCCTTGGAGTGTGCTCCAATAGAAAGTATCTCCGCCATTGGCGTTCAACGAGATCGTATCCAATGAACAGATCGC
>Ga0209044_1000031_pt1 | contig 134396 bp, 121 predicted proteins | sample SaaInlV_130m_DNA_FD_184655 | JGI IMG/M metagenome (GOLD analysis project Ga0209044, IMG submission 184655) | Marine microbial communities from expanding oxygen minimum zones in the Saanich Inlet - SI037_S4LV_130m_DNA (SPAdes) (version 2) | ecosystem: Environmental > Aquatic > Marine >... | reverse complement strand
AGTTTGTAATCTGAATCAGGTTGATAAATTGCTGGCCTTGCTCCTTTATCGAACAAATACTTTTTTAAGGTGTTTGGCACCTACTGAGAGCCCAAATCCCACCTGTTTAAAAAGAGGAGGAAAAGATTTTGCAGATTACCTCTTAAAGTAGTGGGGTTAATACACCAAACTGACATCGTCATTGAAGTTAAATTAACTGTCTCATAACTGTCTGAAAACTGTCCAAAACGATGTTTTTTGTACTTTTCGAGCCGTATAGCGTGTTCCTTCTATGTTTGATTATTGCCTCTGTTTTTAGCGAAAGTTGGTGGAGCATTAAGGTGAGTGATTGTTTTTTAAACAATCATGAGACCGAGTCGTGCCAAGACTTGCAATAAAATAAAGACGACCTCTGGCTGTTAAACAAAAAAAGCCTCGGCGTATCCACCAAGGCTTTTTCTCTGCTCCTCCTCTTGGGCTCGAACCAAGGACCCTCTGATTAACAGTCAGATGCTCTAACCAACTGAGCTAAGGAGGAATATGTATATCCCTCGTGAAAAGGGCTGCAATATTACTGTAGAACAATTAATCTCGCAAGTCAATTTTATTCGCCCCAATTGAGCACATTTGCCGCCTCAATTATTAGACTATGAGCACATTGGTAGTAGGCACAATGGCCTTTGACTCTCTTGAAACACCCTTCGGCAAAGCAGAGCGAATAATCGGCGGATCAGCCACATATATCGGGCTAGCGGCAAGCAATTTTTCCAACGATGTTCATCTCGTCAGTGTTGTAGGAGATGACTTTCCGCAAGAACAACTCGAAGATTTAACGCGCCGCGGTGTAAGCAGCGAAGGAGTTGAGCGCAAGAAAGGGGAGAAGTCCTTCTTCTGGTCTGGGAAGTACCACAACGATATGAACACCAGGGACACGCTTGACACGCAGCTCAATGTTCTAGAAGACTTCCAGCCAAAGGTTCCAGATTCTGCTTCTGAAGTAGATTTCTTGATGCTTGGCAACCTGACACCATCCGTTCAAATGGATGTGATTCTACAAATGAAAACCCGCCCCAAGCTCATTCTTCTCGACACGATGAACTTCTGGATGGACGTGGCCTTGGATGAACTGCACGAAGTGCTAAAAGAAATAGATGTTCTGACGATAAACGATGAAGAAGCCAGACAGCTTTCTGGTGAATTTTCGCTGCTCAAGGCCGCACGTAAAATCCTTTCTATGGGACCTAATGTGTTAATCATAAAAAAGGGAGAACACGGAGCGTTAATGTTCAATGAAAAGGAAGCGTTTTTTGCGCCGGCCCTTCCGTTAGAGGAAGTGTTCGACCCTACCGGAGCAGGCGACACCTTTGCTGGCGGACTTGTCGGTCATCTTGACGCCACCAATGACATCAGCTTTGACAATATGAAGCGTGGGATTATCTACGGTTCCGCACTCGCATCATTCTGCGTAGAAAAATTTGGAACTGAAAGAGTGGAGGAACTCACCCGACCAGAAATCGAAAATCGCGTTCGTCAGTTTATCGACTTAACGCAAGTGGAAATTAATTTAGACTAGCAACTTCGTCGCACTCCCTTGATAGAGTGGTTGATATGAATATGGTCACATCTGGCCATAAGACACTTTGTCCATCAGCGCTCTTGTGTAAGTCAGAACACACGCGGTTCAATTCCCCTAAAGCTTCACCAGCCGCCCAAGTTTCGGTAGATATCTCTGCCTTGAACTCGAATCTGTTTTCTTGAATGCTATAGCCTCCCTCAACCGGTGCTATAAACCCATTCATCGCAAGCTCCAAAGTCATATTCCCAGCAGAATTATCTCCTTGAATCTTGAGCACCTTTCCGGTCAGCTCTTCACCCCCTTGTAATGATCCAAAAAATGACTCAACAATCTTTGGATCTCGAGTAGGATCGCCAGAATTAATTGAAGCTGTTGTAATTCTAACCGTGGCTCCTTCAAGCACTTTAAGTGGGTCATCGGAGGCGGAAGTGTTCTCGACCCAAACGGAATCAAAGACGCCCTTTACGCCAGTTTTATCAGTATACTTATACGCCACCCAAAGCACCTCTGTCGAACTCGGATTATATCCAAATACACAGTCTTCCTGTGTTGCCATTTCCGGCTCGGCTTCGACTTCTTGACTCGAAGAATCCTCTTTCGGGCTTGTGCAGCCAATGGCCAATATTGTAAGGCCGATCATCACGCTTGTTCTCATCATCATTCAAATTTTATAAGTATCGCATTCTTGTCCAGTGCTTGGCCTTTGTCCACCTCAATGGATTTGATTTTCGCTTTGCTCGGGGCCTTAAGAATGTTTTCCATTTTCATTGCCTCCAACACAATTAGCGCGTCGCCTTCTTCTATTTCTTGACCAACTTCTACAAGAACTTCTAAAACAAGGCCCGGCATAGGGGCTTTTAGTTCTTTCACTTCCTTCTTACTGGAAGTGTTCATTCCTAACCGCTCAAGCAACAAGTCAGTTTCATTTTTCACACCCAGATCGAGCAATTCACCATCAACTTTCACTTTCACTCGTTTCTCTGATCGCTCCACAACTTGAACAATCCTTGACTTTCCGTCAATGATCATACTATATCGATCAGCTCCTATTTGGAGTAGATCTACGTCATGCTCGATTCCGTTGACAGTTAACCTATTTTGCTTGGCTTGCTCGTCAACCTCGAATGTTTGTGTTCCAATGGTAATCTGGGGCATGCGGCAAAAGTATCATTCATCCATTTATGGCGCATCCATTTATGGCGATATTTGGGATCATGGTCCCTGGTCATTTTCGCATCCTACCTGTACTCTTGATTTTGCTTTCCAGTTGTGCGAGCCTCTTTCAGGCAAGAAAAGGCACGACACCAGAAACCGCTATAGTCCTTGACACCATCGATCTCGAGTTCTCCGAAGAGTCAACTATGCCTCTACGGCCTACACGAACCAGGACGATGGACATTGTCCATATGGAACTCGATCTGCGATTCGATTGGGGTGAGCGAAGTGTCATAGGAAAGGCTAAGCACCAGATCATTCCACTTTTTCAGGCCTTGGATACGCTTTCATTCGACGCAAGAGGATTTGATATAGGAGCTGTCAAGATCTCCACCAAAGACACCACAGTGGAGGTTGACTATCTGTATGATAAAATGGAGCTGACTATTCCTCTCGCTAAACAAACCCGGGACACCCTCACTGTAATCGTTGATTATGTGGCTCATCCAACTAAACTTGAAAAAGGGGAGGGGAGCGCTATTACCTCCAGTCAAGGACTCTATTTCATCAATCCCGATGGTTCAATTGAAGGGAAGCCAAAACAGATCTGGACACAAGGTGAAACAGAATACAACTCCGGTTGGTTTCCATGCTTCGACCATCCTAACGAAAAATACAGCCAAGAAATCTTCCTCACAGTTGATTCTTCCTTTCACACAATTTCGAACGGACGCCTAGTCTATTCAACTCTGAATGAAGACGGCACGCGAACCGATTACTGGAAACAGTCCATGCCTCACAGCACCTACCTCACCATGGTCGCTGTTGGTGAATTTGCTCTTGTGAAAGATGCGTGGAAGGAAATCCCGGTTTGGTACTACTTGGATCAGGATTACGAACAACACGCGCATCAGATTTTCGGAAACACTCCTGAGATGCTTGAGTTTTTCTCTGAGCTTCTTGGTTATCCATACCCCTGGGAAAAGTACCATCAGATTGTAGTCAAAGACTTTGTGTCAGGTGCCATGGAAAACACATCTGCTGTTATTCATGGCGACTTTGTCCAGCAGACCCCAAGAGACATGTTGGACGGGACCTATGAAGAAGTCATATCGCACGAACTATTTCATCATTGGTTCGGTGATTTGGTGACTTCCGAGTCTTGGTCTCAAATTGTGTTGAATGAAGGCTTTGCCACCTATGGTGAGTATCTCTGGATGGAGTATAAATACGGAAAAGATGAGGCAAAGTATCACCTTAAACAGGACCTCCACAACTACCTAAGCGAGTCTCATGAAGTGATGCATTCGCTGATTCGACATCGCTACGATGACCCTGATGATGTCTTCGATGCACACAGTTATCAAAAGGGCGGAAGAGTAATTCATATGCTTCGCAACGAAGTAGGAGACTCGGCATTCTTTCAATCCCTCAAACACTATTTGATAAAGAATGAATATCAAACGGTAGAGCTGGCGAATCTCAGGATAGCATTTGAAGAAGTGACCGGCCGGGACCTCTATTGGTTTTTTGATCAATGGTTCATGCATAAAGGGCATCCGACGGTCAAAGTCAATTACCATGTTGAAGAAGACGATCAAATTCTCAAGATTGATCTGGAGCAGAATCACAGTCACACGACCAATGCTTATCGCTTCCATGTGGATCTCCATGTCGGCTTGGAAGGTGGTGAAATCAGGAAAAAGACACTATTGGTCGACGATATTGAAGAGAACTTTGCCTTCGCATTCGAACATAAAATCCTTTGGTACGACATTGACCCTGAGGCAGATATCCTATGGGAGATAGAAGAATCCAAGTCTACTTCTGTGTTAATCAATCAGATAGCAAATTCGAAGTCCAACAATTCGAAGATCGATGCGATGACGACGATTTTGGAATCGGAAGAAGAGCAGTCATTCGAACTCGCTGTGGCGCTATCAGACTTAGCGTTAAGTGCTACATTTTGGCATACGCGAGAAATGGCGGTAGCCGGCCTGGTAAATTGTGAAATACCCGGTGTAAACGCCACAAAAGAATTATTAAAAGCGATTGCCCTCCAGGATAACAAATCAGATGTACGGGCTGCGGCATTGGTTGTTCTTGATTCTCTAAGCGGGAATGATGAATTTCCAATCGAAACATTCACACGCGCTTTGCACGATTCCTCCTACGCGGTTATTCGGACAGCGCTCTCACATTTGGTTGACAACAACCCTTGCGCCACCTTGAAGTCTTCCTTGCATCTCGAAAAAGAATCCAAAGGGAGTTTGACAATCTACTTGTCCAAGGCTCACATGATGTGTGCTAATCCATCGTCGGTGAATTTCTATCGAAACAAAATTCCAACTCTGGAGGGAGTCGAGCTCTTCATCATCAACAATGACTTTGCGGATTTCGCCCTGAAATGTGAAAGCGATGAAGTATTTAGTTCATTGGTTGAAATTCTCAGTGGGCTAGCAATTGAAGATGATTCTTGGTGGGCTCGGTATAGTGCCGCCCAAGGCTTAAAACATGCCTCGGGTTACTACGATGTTCGAATCACATCTTTGGAGTCGATAGAGTCAAGGGCCGAAGATGAGACGGCGAAATTGGCTGAACTAAGAAATAAAAAAGCCAGTGTTCAGGCTCTTCTCGAAGAGATAGAAGAGTTACAAATTGATCAGGATGGTGTAATTGTCGATTAATCCGACGAGTATCCAATGTCATCTCTGAGGCCGGTTCCTAAAGCTGCGTCAACAGCCAGTTCATCGCACCGTTCATTTAACGCATTTCCGTCATGACCTTTTACCCACGTGAATAAAACGCGGTTTTTTGGATATATGACAAGGAATCGCTTCCATAGGTCAGGATTCTTCTTGCCTTTGAAAGCCTTCTTCTGCCAGTTAAAAACCCAGCCCTTCTCCACGGAATCAACAACGTATTTACTGTCTGAATAAATACGGACGGTATGTCCTCCTCCCTTTAATGTCTCGAGCGCTACAATCACACTTAAGAGCTCCATTCTGTTATTCGTTGTTCGCTTAAACCCTTCGCTGAGCTCCTTGCGATGCTTACCAGCCATCATGACAACTCCATAGCCGCCAGGCCCGGGATTACCCCGTGAGGATCCATCGGTATATACCGTAACGTTAGCCATTATTCAAATGAGAAAAAGCTTTCTGGGTTAAGTGGCACTCCGTTTCGCCACATTTCAAAGTGAAGATGCGGTCCTGTGGAGAATTCTCCAGTCTCGCCGATGATAGCAATGGCCTCTCCAGCTCTTACCTTATCTCCTTCCTTTTTGAGAAGAGTTGAATTGTGCTTATAAACCGAAACGAGGTCATTGTCATGTTGAACTTGAATGATGTATCCCGTTTCCGCAGTGTAAGTCGCGATTACTACGGTTCCTTCATCAATGGCTTTGATACTTGCATCTTTTGGAGCCACCACATCTACGCCGTAATGCTCCCTCCTCGCATTAAACCGATCTGTGATGCTGCCTTTGATGGGCGGAAATAACAAGTAAGACGTTCCTTCCTCACGATTAATGTTCGGGTTCAAATTGACCAAATCTTCCTTTTCGATCTCAACGCGCAGTAAGGAATCTTCTGTGCTGCGTACGTAGGTAACTTCATTTGGGTCTACGGATTGAAACATAGTAGAATCGTAACCTTCTTCGTCCATTTCATCATTTAGAATTGAACGAAAATTCTCGATGTATGTATCTCTTTGTTGTAGTGCTAGCTCCATGGAGTCCGCTTTTTGAGCAGCGTCCACGGCTAGTTTACGAACTTTCACTTCATCGGCATAGTCCGGTAGGTAAAACCGAAGTGGCGTCCAGCCAAGTAGGGCAAAAGAAATACTGAAGATTGTCAGGACAATAATCCCACCCAGAACGATGACGTTCATCGGGGTAAGTAAAAGCGTGAATCGCTCCTCGAATGTGTCGATGTTGAGAACCACCATTTTGTAGTGACTTCTTAACCTTTGATACAGCTTCTTATTACCTCCTTTTTGGTCCTGCTTCTTCGCCATCTTTAGAACTTCAAATATCTCAATAATACAACAGCCCTACCTTACGTTTATATGTCCATTGAATTCAAGTAATTTTGCCCACTTTGTGTTGGCTTAAAGCGCGCTCGTGAAACTTTTCAGATTCATATTTATTGCCCTTCCTCTCTTTGGGATCATCTCCTGTTCTCAGCAAAAGAATACGATTGTAAATCGGACTTATCACGATGTAACGGCCCATTACAATGGTTTTTTCAATGGTCGGTTAGCGCTCCAAGAAGCGCATGATGACATGCGGAATTCATATCAAGAAGACTACACGTCCCGCCTTCCGTTGTTCATTGAAGATAAAGACGAAGTCGTTCAACCAATCTATCCGAAACTCGATCGCGCCATCGCGAAAACGTCGCTTGTCATTGATCGCCATAGCATGGACATTAAAGGTAAGGAGTATTGCAAATGGATTGACGAAACTTGGGTCGTGATGGGTGAAGCGCAATTCTTAAAGCGAGAATACATCCAGGCGAAGCAAATATTTGATTTCACGAAACGCAAGTATGACGACGACGAGACAAAGCAGCTTTCATTGTATTGGCTTGGCCGCATTTATACCGCCCAAGAAAATTATACCCGGGCAGGAGATCATTTCAGAAAGGTCAGCGTTGTTGATGGCTTTCCGGAAAAAACGCTTGGTGACCTGTTTGCCGCGAAAGCAGATTTCTATCTTAAGCAAAATCGGTTAGAAGATGCGATCGAAGAGCTCGAGAAATCTGTCATTCGTACCAAGAAGCGAGCTGTAAAGACTCGAAGAATGTTCATTCTCGCACAACTGCTGCGAGAAGATGGAGACGGGATTCGATCAAGCGCGCTGTACGAAGAGGTAATTAAGCGGAATCCAGAATATGAGATGGCGTTCTACGCGAAGATTAATCGAGCTCTCGCTCATGATGTAACTGCAGGAAATACCGAAGAGATCAAGGAGATTCTCTTCAAAATGCTTCGAGATGAAAAGAACATCGAGTATCAAGATCAGATCTACTATGCCCTGGCTGAGCTCGAACTTAAAGAAGGGAATGAGCCTAAGGGCGTTGAATATCTCAAACTTGCCACTCAGAAATCTGTGCGAAATGGCAATGCGAAAGGCTTGGCTTATTATCGCCTTGCAGGCATCTATTTTGATAAACCGAACTACGCGATAGCTCAAGCCTACTACGACAGTACCGTTACTTTTCTAAACACAGAGCACCCTGATTATGACATGATCATGGCGAGGGCAGGAAGCTTGACCCAAATGATGCGCGATATCGAAATCGTAGACCGAGAAGATAGCCTTCAAGATTTCGCCCTTTTGAGTGAGAAAGAGCAGGAGCGAAGAATTGAAATGTTGATCGATGATTTCATCCAAGCTGAAAAAGATGCGGAGCGTCAAAAACAACTGGATCAAATGGAAAGTCAGCAAGCCAAATTTGATCAGAATTCCAATTTTAATCAGAATGCCAATCGGGGAGAGTGGTACTTCTACAATGCTGGCGCCGTAGGCTTTGGTGCGTCCGAGTTTCTAAGAATCTGGGGCAAAAGAAAAAACGAGGACAATTGGCGGCGTGCTGATAAAACAACCTTGGCCCCGCTGCTTTTAGGAGAAGAGGGTGAGGGCTTTGAGGAGGATACGCTTGATGGCGCAAACGACCCCAAGAACGCCAATTACTATTGGAAGAGTGTGCCCGATACAGATGAAAAACTTGATCGCTCCCACGCCTTAATAATCGAGGCTCTTTATGACTTAGCATTGGTCTACAAAGAGCAGATGAAGGATGACCCGAAGGCAATCGAAACCTTCGAAGAACTTATTGCCCGTTATGACAGCTCTAAGTATCATGTCAATGTGCATTATCAATTGTACCTCATGTACGCTGAGTCTGGCAATCAAACCAAATCCGACTATTATAAAACCGAGATACTCAAGAAGTATCCGGATTCCGAATACGCAAAAGTCATTCTAAACCCCAACTACGCCCTTGAGAGCGTCGAAGAAGAAGCAGCGGTAAAGCAGCTTTACGCTCAGGCTTACATGGCGTTTGAAGATAGAAATTATAGGCAGTCATATGACGTTATACAAAGCAGTTTAAAACGTTTTCCGAACAGCGAATTCACCCCACAGTTTAAGTTCTTAGAAGCCCTATGTCTTGGATTCATCGACAGCCAAGAGCGAATGGTCATCGAGCTGAAGAATGTGAGGTCTTCTTACGGCAACAGTGAGGTTGGACAAGAGGCGGACGAAATCATCCAATACTTCGAAAACGGAAGGTCGCTGGAGACGAGTTTGGAAGAAGCTGAAGAGGAAATAAACCAAGAAGAAATCAATGAACTTTTGGGCACATATTCCTACGACCTTGGAGCGTCTCACAATTTCGTTATGATCGTTCCCGACAGCTCCGATGTAAACACGACTCAGTCCCTCGTCAGCGACTTTAACCGCAAATACTTTAGCACCAAAGGCTTTAAAACCTCAATGATTCCTCTCAAGGAAAGCCGCGCCATGATAATCGTATCCAATATTGGGTATGCAAATAAGGCGCTGGACTATTATGAAACGTTCACGGCGGCCTCCCCAGAGACCAAACCACTTATTGAGTTGGAATACCCGGTCTTTGTGATATCCTACGACAATTACGCTCATTTCTACAAGAATCAGAATGCTGACGCTTACCTGCAATTCTTCAATGAGAATTACCTAAAGGTCGAGTAGGGCGCCGATTTCCTGCATTCCCTACTTTTGCACCCAAACCTACCTACGATGAATAGAAGTACAAGATCTCAGAATGGTGATGGAGAATTTGGCGCACACAACCAAATTGCCAAAGGCACTAAGTTTCAAGGAGATATCATTACGGAAGGTGTTCTTCGTGTAGATGGAACATTAATCGGATCAATTGAGTCTTCTGGAAAACTCGTTGTTGGCCCTTCAGGCCGCATTGAGGGCTCTATCAAATGCAACTCGGCTAATATAAGCGGAGAGGTGAAGGCTAAAGTTGTGGTCAAGGAATTACTCACACTTCAAGCTTCCTCGAAGCTACAAGGTGAGATTACAACCGGGAAATTAGCAATTGAGCCAGGAGCGATGTTCAGTGGAACCTGCAGCATGGGTGGAGTTGTTAAAGACATCTCACGAGAAGAAGAACAGAGTGTCGCAGAAAAGACAGCCTGATTCCTTTTATAAATACACATCTATGGCTGGTAAGATGATACTGATCATTCTTGCCTTCACATTTGGCGGCTACAAACTTGACGAGCAAGTCAAAATCGAATTTCCTGTATTCACGCTCATCTTCATATTGCTTGGCGTCTCGTTAGCCATCTATTCAATGATTAAAGACCTGCTTAAATGAATCGATCACTAATGGTTCTATTGGGGGTCGCTGCGCTTGCGCTTGCTGCTCACTATTTCATTTTTCATTTGCTTGAAATTCGGTTCGCCAAGAGCTTGCTTCTCGTGTATGTGGTGGTGGTTGGCGTAACGGCATTATTCGACCATCTTTTACGTAAGCAAAAAGACCCGAAGAGGTTCGTCAACCTCTATATGGGATATAGCGGCGGAAAGTTAATGTTAAGTCTCTTTATTCTAGCGGCTTACGCATTTATCAACAGTGGGTACATTCTGCCGTTTGCAATTAGCTATCTCGTTGTTTATTTCTTATTCACAGCGTTCGAAATCTTCCAGCTGCTGCGACATCTAAAAAACTAGGTAAAGGGTTTTTTTGTGAATAACATTATTCTACCTTTGCGGCCACAAATTCAGAGCGGTCATTTTTAGTTGATCAGATGGGTAGATTAGAGCGTACAAAAAGCCAGTTACAAGCGAGCATACTTTCACTTGTAACTATTTTATTTTTAAGCCTTTCCGTTTCAGCCTCAGAAGCGGTTGACACTTCCAGCACGGAGGGTAAGTTCAATGCTGGTGAACTGATTATTCATCACGTGCTGGACGCACACGAAATTCATATTGTCGACGGTCTTAGTATTCCTCTTCCAATGATCCTTTTCACGGAGAACGGAATGGATGTTTTCAATTACTCCGTATTCCTTAACGAAGATCACGAGCCTACACAGCACTATACCAGTAATGCAACCGGTAATGTTTATGCCTATCATCACGGTCACCCAATGATCATCGGTGATGATGGAGAAGAGTTAGCGCATGTTGGTTGGGGAATCAATGAGCATTCATTTCTAGACATGTCGATCACCAAGAACGTGGTTGGGCTTCTTCTTTCTCTAGGGTTGATGCTGTGGATGTTCTTGAGTGTGGCCAAGGCCTATAAATCAAACAACAATGGCGCTCCTCGTGGGTTTCAAAGCTTCGTTGAGCCTCTTATTCTCTTCGTAAGAGACGAAATTGCAAAGCCATCAATTGGCAACAATCACAATCGGTACATGCCTTTCTTGCTGACCGTGTTCTTCTTTATTTGGATCGGTAACCTTCTCGGCCTTGTTCCTTTCTTAGGTGGGCTGAACGTCACTGGGAACATCGCGGTGACAGCCGTGCTCGCGGTATTCACCTTTCTTATTACGAGTGTTATCGCAAATAAGGGTTACTGGAAACACATGGTTGCACCTCCCGGAGTTCCTGTGTGGCTATTGCCCATCATAGTTCCAATTGAAATTTTTGGAATGTTCAATAAGCCAATTGTACTATGCCTTCGTCTCTTTGCGAACATTACGGCGGGTCACATCATTATTTTGTCCTTTACTTGTCTGATCTTCATTTTCAACGATTTATCTGGACCGGGAACGGCCTATGGTGTTTCAGTTGGAACGGTGCTATTCAGCATATTCATGACTTGCCTAGAACTGCTCGTTGCATTTCTACAAGCCTATGTTTTCACGCTGCTTAGTGCCTTGTATTTCGGTCAAGCAATTGAAGATCATCATTAATTAGAATCTTAATTCAAATCAATATATCATGGAGTTATTAAGTGTTTTACTTGCGGCAGAAGCTAATGCAGCTATGGGTGCTGGAATCGGTGCTGGAATTGCAGCTTTAGGAGCAGGTGTTGGTATTGGTAGAATCGGTGGGTCAGCTCTTGAAGCTATGGCTCGTCAGCCTGAATCTACTGGTGTCATCCGAGCTAATATGATTGTTGCTGCTGCCCTTGTTGAAGGTGCGGTATTCTTTGCAATCGTATTGTGTCTCCTTATTCTGTTCGTATAAACAATTTTGAATCACTCTCTTGCGGTTGGCAGGAGAGTGCTTCTTTTTACTTCTGATAAACAAGACAATCAAATGGAATTAGTAACGCCCGGTTTCGGATTAGTATTCTGGACAACGATAAGTTTCCTTTCTGTTCTTTTCCTACTCGGAAAATTTGCTTGGGGGCCAATACTTAGGTCCATCAAAGAAAGAGAACTCACTATATCTGATGCGCTTGACTCCGCGGCGAAGGCCAAAGAAGAAATGCGCAAGCTCAAGGAAAGTAATGATGAGCTATTAAGAGAGGCTAGAGAAGAGCGCGACGCCATGCTTCGTGAGGCAAAAGGAACCAAAGATCAACTGATCTCCGAAGCCAAAACGCAGGCAAAAGTTGAGGCAGACAAAATCATTGCTTCGGCCAAAGATGAAATTAGAGGAGAGAAAGCAAAAGCTATTGGAGAATTGAAAGATAAAGTAGCTGAGATCAGTTTCGATATCGCGGAAAAAGTCTTGGCTGAAAAGCTGAGTGACTCCGAAAAGCAAACCGCGTCGGTTACTAAGGCGTTAAACGAAATTAGCTTCAACTAATGAGGGCAGGAAAAGCCGCAGGCCGATACGCGCAAGCTCTTTTAGACCTCTCGTTGGAACAAAACCAGCTAGACGCTGTCATGAATGACATGGTCGTTGTTAGTCAGGCCTGTGCTGAGAATCGCGATTTGGAACTAATGCTTCAATCGCCGATCATCAAGGCTGATAAAAAGCGCGCGGTCATGGAGGGGGTTTTCGCCACGGCCATCTCCGAATTGAGCATGAGCTTTATTCGGCTGATCACCGACAAGGGAAGAGAGGGAATGTTACTAGGAATTTCGACCTCATTTCTCGCATTATACAAGGAACACAAGGGAATAGTCCAAGCGGCTATTACGAGTGCGGTAGCGCTCACACAAGAGCAAAGAGAATCCCTCAAAAAATCCCTCGCTGGACTTGGGAACGAAGTTGAAATTACAGAAAGCGTTGAGCCATCCATTCTTGGTGGTCTTAAAATAACTGTTGGCGATCAGCGCATCGATGCGAGCGTCCAACGAAAATTGAATGATCTGAAGATCGATTTATCAAAATAGTGCGAAAGCAATAATCAAAGAAGAAATGCCAGAAATTAAACCAGCAGAAGTATCAGCCATCTTGAGAGAGCAACTCTCAGGAGCGAAAACAGAAGCAGAACTGGAAGAAGTGGGAACCGTCCTCGAAGTCGGTGACGGTATCGCAAGGATTTATGGTTTGTCTAATGTTCAGGCCGGAGAATTGATTGAATTTGAAGACGGGCTTCAGGCAATCGCACTTAACCTCGAAGAAGATAACGTCGGGGCTGTATTGCTTGGTCACTCTACGAATATCAAGGAAGGGACTACAGCCAAGAGAACTACAAGAATTGCCTCAATTAACGTCGGCGAGGGAATCGTTGGTCGTGTTGTAAATGGTGTCGGTCAACCTATCGACGGTAAAGGTCCGATCGAAGGTGAACTTCATGAAATGCCAATTGAGCGCAAAGCTCCTGGTGTTATTTTTCGTCAACCAGTAAATGAGCCGCTTCAAACGGGTATTAAAGCGATTGACGCGATGATTCCCGTTGGTCGTGGACAAAGAGAATTGATCATTGGTGATCGTCAAACAGGTAAGACTACCGTTGCGATCGATACGATCATGAACCAGAAAGAATTCTATGACAGGGGCGAACCAGTATACTGCATTTATGTTGCCTCTGGGCAAAAAGGATCCACTGTTGCTGGTATCGTAAAAAGACTTGAGGATGCAGGCGCAATGGCCTACACTACCGTGGTAGCTGCCAACGCATCTGACCCTGCTCCGATGCAGTTCTACTCTCCGATGGCGGGTGCTGCAATTGGTGAGTACTTCCGTGATACCGGAAGACCCGCATTGATCGTTTATGATGATTTATCGAAGCAAGCCGTCGCTTACCGCGAGGTGTCATTACTTCTTCGACGTCCTCCAGGGCGTGAAGCATATCCTGGCGATGTGTTCTACCTTCACTCACGTCTTCTTGAGCGTGCAGCCAAGGTGATTAACGATGATACGATTGCAGCCCAAATGAATGACCTTCCCGAGTCACTGAAAAGCAAGGTTAAAGGTGGTGGTTCACTAACTGCACTTCCAATCATTGAGACACAAGCCGGTGATGTATCCGCATACATTCCAACCAACGTAATCTCGATTACGGATGGTCAGATTTTCCTTGAGTCAAACTTGTTCCTCTCTGGTGTGAGACCGGCAATTAACGTTGGTATTTCAGTATCAAGGGTTGGTGGTAACGCTCAGATTAAGTCAATGAAAAAGATTGCGGGTACGCTTAAGCTTGACCAGGCACAATATCGTGAGCTTGAAGCCTTCGCCAAGTTTGGTTCGGATCTCGACGCTGCGACCAAGTCTATTCTTGACAAAGGAGCTCGAAACGTGGAAATTCTTAAGCAAGGTGAAAACTCTCCAATGACTGTTGAGCATCAAATCGCCATTATTTACTGTGGAACTAAAAACCTTCTCAGAAGCGTACCTGTAAACAAAGTCAAGGAGTTTGAGGCTGAATATGTTGATACTCTCGAGAGAAAACACAGAGACGTTCTTGATACTTTGAAGTCAGGAAAATTGACGGATGAGGTGACCAATACACTTGAAACTGTTGCGGCAGATCTTACTGCTAAATACAACTAAAGGCTGAATATATGGCCAATTTAAAAGAGGTACGAATTCGGATTACATCGGTTAACAGCACGATGCAGATCACTTCCGCAATGAAGATGGTCTCAGCTGCCAAACTGAGAAAGGCCCAGGATGCTGTCACGCAAATGCGTCCTTATGCACTCAAGTTGCAAGAAATTCTTTCAGGTCTGAGCACTGGCTTAGATACATCGGAAAACGAGTACGGTCGTGATGGGGAGGTGAAGAATGTTTTGGTTGTTGCCATATCTTCTAACCGAGGATTATGTGGGGCATTCAACTCACAAGTCATCAAGCGTGTGAAGTCCATGATCAAGGATTCTAAAAAAGATCAAAACTTAACCGTTCTCACATTTGGAAAAAAGGCTGAAGAGGCTTTTAAGGGAACGGAGCATTTTATCAAGGGCACATTGCTCCCAAGGCAGACGAATGAAATTTTCGACGATCTGAACTTCGAGAATGCTTCCGTGGCTGCCGCTAAGATTATGCACGCCTTTAGAGAGAAGCAATTTGATCAGGTCGTTCTAGTCTATAACTCGTTCAAGAATGCTGCTACTCAAGTTATCATGGAAGAGCGGTTTTTACCAATTGTTCCTGCTACGAACGACGAAGGCGAATCGCTCGACACTGACTACATTTTTGAGCCTGAGAAAGGTGAGTTGGTCAACGACATCATTCCTAAATCCCTCAAGACTCAATTCTACAAAGCGCTTCTTGATAGTTTCGCATCAGAACATGGGGCAAGGATGACTGCAATGCACAAGGCGACCGACAACGCGTCGGATATGCTTAATGACTTGAAACTGACTTACAACAAAGCAAGACAGGCCGCTATTACAACCGAGATTCTTGAGATCGTCGGTGGCGCAGAGGCGCTGAACGCTTAATCAAACCGACATATTACTTGACAGCCTCTCTTTGTGAGAGGCTTTTTTTTGTCGCATCGAACGCTTTACCTTTAGGCTGATGAATTTGCGAACTCGTATCACATTAGCCATGCTTTCTCTCGTGGTTCTTTCCATCATTGTGATTGGCGTCGTTACAGTGTGGTTTTTTCAAGAACAGAATTCTGACTACCACCAGCAACGACTTCAACGGAAGGAACGTTCCATCAAGACTGAAATGCGCTATTTCTCAAAGGAGGTAAAGCTTCAAGAAGACATGGACATCGTTCTTCGTGAGTTCGAAGAAGTGCTCGTTCGCCTAGCCTCAGTTCATAATCTCCAAATCAATTTCTTCAACACAGCTGGGCAACTCCTCTTAACGGCTCAGCCTGATTCGGTCACCCAGCCGGTTGTTGCTCAGCAACAAATTCCAGCTCAATCATTAGCTGAGCTTCAAGAAAAGGACCGTGTTATTATCCCGACACGTACTGATGGGCAAGAGTATTTGAGCGACTACACAAATCTGTATAATGGACAAGGAGAGCAAATCGCCATCCTTAATATTCCATACGTTCAGGACCCTGAGATCAGTCAACAAGACCTAGAAGAGTTTTTGGGCTCAATCGGACTAGTATACATCTTCATTGCATTAGGCGCTATAGGACTAACCATTGTTCTCTCCAACTCCATCACTAAAAACATCTCAATTCTCAGCGAACGTCTTGGAAACCTCGATCTGAACAAAAAGAATGAGCCGATTCAATGGAGTTCCGATGACGAAATTGGAACCCTTGTTGCGACATATAATATCATGCTTGAAAAGCTCGAAGAAAGTCGCGTTCAACTTGCAAAGACAGAAAGAGAGTCAGCATGGAGAGAAATGGCACGGCAAGTTGCTCATGAAATAAAAAACCCGCTCACGCCAATTAAATTGAGCGTCCAACATTTACAAGCCACAGCCGCACATGATGACCCGGAATGGCAATCCAAACTGCAAGACACGCTTAAAATGATAATTCAGCAGATTGACGCATTGAGCAATATAGCCACGGAGTTTTCAGACTTTGCTAAAATGCCAAGAGCGAAAGCCTCTCGTGTTAATGTGTCCTCGGTAGTGAAAGATATGGCACTGCTCTTTCGAGACGCTCCGTTTGAATTGGGCGTTGAGATTCAAAGTCCAGATGCAGAAATACTCATTGATGAGGATCAACTCCATCGCCTGCTGAACAACCTCGTCAAGAACGCTAAGCACGCTGTCTCTCAACAGACAAACCCAAAAGTTGAGGTCTCCGTTACTTCTGGGTCAAACAAGGTGGGAATATGCATCAGTGATAACGGAGAGGGAATTCCCGCGGAAGCAAAAGAGAAAATTTTCAGACCTAACTCCACCACAAAAAGCAGCGGAACAGGGCTGGGTCTTTCGATAAGCAAGCAAATCGTGGAGCAGGCAAATGGCGAAATCTGGTTCGAGAGCGATGAGGGTGGGCCGACAAAGTTTTATGTTTCGTTCCCCACAGCTTAAGCCAGCGGTATACCTTCGTGTCAACATCATTTCACTCATGGATTACTCACACTTACTCTGCGAAATAGACAATCACGTCGCCGTTGTCACAATCAATCGCCCAGACAAACTCAACGCGTTAAACATTGAGGTAATTGACCAGTTGAGTCACTGCTTCCAAGAATTGGAAGACAACAATAGTGTTCGTTGCATCATCTTAACGGGGGCTGGTGAAAAGGCATTCGTGGCTGGTGCTGATATTAGTGAGTTCTCGGAATTTTCAGTCCCACAAGGGAGGGCTTTAAGCGCTCAAGGGAATGAGAAGCTTTTCAATAAAGTAGAAGACCTCAACACTCCAGTCATTGCAGCGGTAAATGGCTTTGCGCTCGGTGGAGGGCTTGAGTTGGCAATGGGATGTCATATTCGCGTTGCTTCAGACAATGCTCGACTCGGTCTTCCGGAAGTAAGTCTCGGAGTCATTCCTGGCTACGGTGGAACCCAAAGACTCCCACAGCTCGTTGGCAAAGGTCGAGCGCTTGAAATGATCACTTCCGCACAAATGATCAACGCAGAGCAAGCTGCTAGCTGGGGCCTTGTTAATCACGTAGTTCCCCAAGAAGAGCTGATTGAAAAGTGTCAATCAATCGCTTCTAAAATTATCCGCAATTCACCTACTGCAATTGCCTACGCTATCCAGGCCGTGAACACGGGGTTTGAAGAGGGGCGAGATGGTTTTGAGGAGGAGATCCACCTTTTCGGTGAAGCCTTTGGAACTAAGGATTTCAAAGAAGGAACGATGGCATTTATGGAAAAAAGGAAGGCTAATTTTAAAGGTAGCTAACCGCAGTGCGTACTTGGTTAATTCTATTAGTCATCTCAGTGCCAAGCCTTTTGAGGGCAGGAGAGGCTCATTACTTAGATCTCAGTAGAACCAATTTATTAGTCGAAGAACTCCCATTTCGCATTAGCGGGGTGATTGACTCAACTCATAGGCTCGATCTTGGGTCTATTGAGAATGGTTACCGAGACCAGCGAGTGCCAATAAGACTATATGGAGGTATTGAACATTCGCTCGACAGCTTTGTGGTAAACGCCGATTGGAGTGAAAACGCCCCAGATTTCTTGCTTCAGGTGAACCTTTTTGAGGTTGAGGAGTTTATTCTAGGGGTTCAGCAATATGCTTCGATCGACCTCAACGTCAATTTCATACAGTACGACCCCCTTACTGAAAATTATATTGAATTTCATCGCAATTGCCTTAAGTCGTTGTCTCAAGTCATTCAGTATAAAACTTAGCTTAAGACCCGGAACCTATTCCGGATCTCAGCAGACTAGTAACACTGGAATAAGAATTAAGAGCGTGGATCGTGAGTCACGGCTTGATGGGATCTATTATTCCTATGAATCGTTCCGCGAAAATCATCAGGATGGTGAGGTGGATCATGAAAGCTTATTGCCAAAGTATGAAGGCCAAGATGGGCGGTTCATTAAAATTGACAATTCGGAGTCCTCGCTATGGATGACATGGGGAATGACCTATGAAGGGAAAAGCTATTTCAGGGCAGGAAAATTCTTTTATCCGATTGAAGCGGGCCAAGATACCATTGTGGGATTGGTGGCGTCGAAGCATTTGCAATCTGGCGCGTTCGTTCCCATAATCACGGGAGGTGGGTTAGCGTTAGGTTTAGCGGGGGCAATGATTGGTGTCTCTGCTTCATTAATAGCAAAAGAGCTTAATAATCATTCAGTCGAATTTCTTTTGTACGAGCCAACTGGTGAGCTTATGTTACCAAACGAATGGGTAGTCAAAAGCTCAAAAAGAAGTGTCATAGTCGCTTGTTCGCCATTCTTAAAAAAGAGGGTTCGAGTAAAGGTGGTTGTTAATGAATTAGAGCTTTGTACTATTCAAAAGGGAGAGTACTTTGAGTTTGAAATCGCGAAGTACCTGGACCCAGAAGACGTCTGCTTTGTCAATGTTGTGAATGACACTACATGTCTCTCGGGTTATCGAGCACAATCTACTAAAACACACGTTGAGGTGCTTTCCACTCCTAAACGGGGCGTCGAATTGTTCGAACTATTCGGGACCGACAAATACCAGTTAGATCGGTCCATCAGAAAAGGGAAGTTGGTCCAACATTGCGAGCCATAGAACTATCTTTTGTCGGGAGTTAAACTTAGCGCTTCGTAGTTGAAATCTTTAACATCCCCATCAAAATCAATCTTCGCTAGCTCGTTTCTTTGTTGAACCGCATGGCTTCTCCTCTCAAAAAACTCGCTGGTCAAACCGCTGTCTACGGATTAAGTAGCATCATCGGGCGTTTTCTAAACTACCTCCTTACGCCGCTATACACAAGCTCACAACTCGGGTTTGCTCCAGAGCAGTACGGTATCATAACCGAAATGTACGCCTATGTCGCCTTCCTTGTCGTGTTCTTGACATATGGAATGGAGACGGCGTTTTTTAGATATTTCTCAAAGCCTGATTCCGACCCATCCAAAACTTATTCGACCACACTCTGGTCTTTGGTGATAAGCTCATTTACGTTTATAACACTTGTGTCTGTATTCGCTCAGCCTATCGCTGAAACGTTGGGTTATCCGAATCACAGCGAATACATCAGCTGGTTTGGAATCATCGTTGGCCTGGACGCTCTGGTTGCTATTCCTCTCGCCAAGATGAGGGCTGAAAACAAAGCGGGGAGGTTTGTGATGGTCAACTACGCCTTCATCGGCCTCAACATTGGCCTCAACCTGTTGCTCTTCCTTTACTGTATTCCAGCCTATAAAGCCGGGGCATCAAATTGGTTCATTGAGACATTCTACAATCCGGAAATTGGCGTTGGGTATGTTTTCATTATTAACCTCATAGCCAGTGTCGGTCGATTTGCCCTTGTTCTTCCCGACATGCTCAGAGCGCGGTTCACCTTTGATTCAGATCAATGGAAGAAAATGTTCCGTTATGCCTTCCCTCTTCTGATTGCAGGCCTGGCGGGCATAATTAATGAAACCTTGGATCGGGCGATGCTTAAATGGATGCTTTTCGCGGAACTTGGAGAGGTTGCAACAATGGCTCAGCTTGGAATATACGGGGCGTGTTATAAGCTCTCCATCATCATTACGCTCTGCATTCAAGCATACAGATACGCGGCGGAACCGTTCTTTTTCGATCAAAGCGGCGACTCCAACGCACCGAAGACTTACGCTCGTATGCTCCACCTATTTTTCGCTTTTGTGATGCTTGTTTTTGTTGGGGTCACGTTGTTCATTGACGTCTTCAAGTTTTTCATCCCCAATGAGGCTTATTGGATCGGTCTTGATGTTGTTCCAATCCTTCTCCTTGCGAACGTATTTCTCGGGGTATATTACAATTTAAGCGTCTGGTACAAAGTGACAGATAAGACAATTTATGGCTCTTACATTTCCATTTTTGGCGCTTTGATTACGATAGGATTGAACCTAGTTCTTATTCCTGTTTTAGGATTCCGGGGTTCCGCATGGGCTACCCTTGTTTGCTATTTTTCCATGGCAGTACTGGGCTATCTGTTCGGCCAGCGCTTTTATCCCATCCCGTACAATCTTCCTAAAATGGCGGGCTACCTTGTGCTTGGCCTCGGTCTTTTTTTGCTGGACTACTACTTTCTCAGCGTAGAAAGCGCATTGAACTACTTCTTCAAAAGCCTATTAGTCTTAGTTTTCATTGCCCGGATTTTATATTTTGAATTCTACAACCGCAACAAGCATGAACACCCAAGTACAAATAGTCAATAAAAGTCATCACCCAGTCCCAGAATATGCAACCGACTTAAGTGCGGGAATGGATTTGCGGGCGTATCTTCCTGATGGTAACCTGAGGCTTGATTCTGGATCGCACGTGCTTGTTCCTACTGGAATTCACTTGGCTCTACCAAAAGGCTTTGAAGCCCAAGTGAGGCCCCGCTCCGGCCTCGCTTACAAGAAAGGAATCACAGTGCTTAATAGTCCCGGGACCATCGATGCGGATTATCGTGGGGATGTTGGGGTCATATTGATCAACCACTCGAAAGAACCATTCATTGTAGAAGACGGCGAGCGAATTGCGCAGATGGTCATTGCTCGATACGAGCAGGTGGACTTGGTCAGTGTTGCAGAGCTTGGAACAACTGAACGAGGAGCGGGTGGTTTTGGCTCTACTGGAACTAATTAAGGCTTATTCGCACCTCAAGCGTCCAATCTCACCTTGTGTTTTCGCATTTTTGCGCCAAATAGCTGTGTCCAATGAATTTAATCATTCCGATGGCCGGCCGAGGGACTCGTCTCAGGCCACATACACTCTACACTCCTAAGCCACTTATTCCAGTGGCGGGAAAACCTATCGTTCAGCGTTTAGTCGAAGACATTGCAGCGATGTGCGATGAGCCCATTTCAAAAATTGGTTTTGTAGTTGGTGATTTTGGGAAAGAAGTGGAAGACCAGTTGATCAACATTGCAGCACAAATTGGCGCTGAAGGTCAAATCTATTATCAAGAAGAAGCTCTTGGAACAGGTCATGCAATCTACTGCGCTGAGCCACTATTGGATGGGCCAGTAATTGTCGCTTTTGCTGATACCCTATTTAGAGCCGATTTTAAGGTCTCGACAAATGACGAAGGGGTGATTTGGGTGAAGCAAATAGAAGACCCAAGCCAATTCGGAGTGGTAACAGTTGATGATAACAACACGATATCAGGCTTCGTGGAAAAGCCTAAAGAATTTGTAAGCGATCTTGCTATCATCGGCATCTATTTCTTCGGAAATGGGGGTCATTTAGGAAAAGAGCTAAAACTGCTCATGGATAACAATGTCGTCAAGGGTGGAGAATTTCAATTGACCGACGCTCTCGAATCTATGAGGCAACAAGGGGTTGGTTTCAAGCCTGGAAAAGTGGAGCATTGGATGGACTGTGGTAACAAGAATGCCACCGTCGAAACCAATCGAGTCCTTTTAGATTTTGAAGACGAAGGTGGTTTGATATCAAGCGAAGCTACCATCGAAAACTCATCGATTATTCCACCTGTACTTATCGCCGATGGTGCTACCATATCCAATTCCGTAATTGGTCCTCATGTTAGCGTTGGCCACAACTCGGTTATTGAAGATTCTAGAATCTCCAACAGCATCATTCGAGAAGAATGCTCGATCCGCAATTCTGTTCTTACAAACTCCATGGTTGGGGTTAAGGCTTCAATTAATGCGTCTGCCCGCGATTTGAGTTTGGGTGATTTTTCCGTGGAGAATTCTTGAGGCTAATTCTTTCATATCCTCTGTTCTTTCTCGCCCTCATCTGCCTAGGGCCATTTGGTCTAGTTGGGCAGGACATAGTGACCGCGGAACAAGTTCAGAAACGGTTGATGAAAAATTTCATCGATGCAGAAAAAGACCGGCAATTGGGATTATACGATGAGGCTCTATCGAAGATCAATGTCTGTCTTACGATTGATAATAAAAATGCGGCTTTTCACTATGTGGAGGGAAAGGTATTTGAAGATTTAAATCGCGTTGAAGAAGCCGAAGAAAGTTTCAAAACGGCCCATGAAATCGATGGCACCAACGATTGGTATCTGATAAGCTGGTTGGAGATTCTCGCAAAACAGGAGCGGTACAAAGAATCCATTAAGGGGTACGAGCTGCTAGTAAAACGCAACCCAAATAATCCTGAGCACTTACTAGGCCATGCGAATACTTTGATGTACGCCGGTAAAATTAAAAAGGGGCTTGAGGCATTCCGGAACTTTGAGCAAGTAGCTGGCTTGAGGCCAGATGTTTCAATTATGAAGTATCGCTTTTTTATCGGCGAGGGTAAGCCAGATAAAGCGGCCGAAGAAATTGAACGGTTAATCGATGCCTATCCAACGGACAGTCGTCATTTTGGTTTTCTAGCGGACCACTATAAGGCAATGGGTCATACAGCAAAGGCGCTTGAGGTTTATAAGCGCGCAGCAAAAGTTGATCCTTCGAACCCATACATTCAGCTTTCGCTCGCAGAATTCCATGATCGCAATCAGCAGATGGATTCTTCGTATACATATTTGAAGAAGGCCTATGCAAATCCCTCATTGGACATAGACACCAAAATAGGGGTGCTGCTCAATTTGTATGCAAAGGCGGAGACCGATTTAGATACCCGCGCAAAGGCCATTGAGCTCTGTGGTGTCTTAGAGTCTGTTCATCCTGAAGACGCTAAAAGCTACTCCGTTTATGGTGACTTTCTGGTCCTTGATAAACGCAATGTCAAGGCGCGAGAGAAGTATTTGTCTGCAATCCAAATCGACCCGTCTCGCTTTCCCATTTGGAGTCAGATTATGTTCATTGATAGTGAACTTTGGGAAAACGACTCACTTGCAAAACACAGCACAAAAGTCATTGAGTTGTTTCCTGCTCAGCCCGCAGCCTATCTTTTTAATGGTATTGCAAACAACTCCTTGGGCGATCACCAAAAAGCCGTAAAGTCATTGCGTGCAGGGTCACAAATGGTATTCGGAAACCCTCCACTTGCGGCACAAATGCTCGCCAGTCTGGGAGACGCTTATCACGAACTAGGAAGAGATCAATCATCCGACAGCGCATACAGCGCATCGTTGGTTTTTGACCCCGAGAATATCTATGTGCTCAATAACTACAGCTACTTTCTAGCGCTCAGAGGTGAGAAACTAGAATCGGCAAAGGAGATGTCATACAAGACGGTTCAAATGCAGCCGACCAACGCTTCGTATCTAGATACTTATGGTTGGATCCTTTATCGAATGGAAGATTATGCTGGCGCCTTAGATTATCTACAAGAAGCCTTTGATAATGGCGGGCGTTCTTCCTCAGAGGTGTGTGATCACCTTGGTGACGCGATGTTCAAAAATGAGCTCCCAGAAAAAGCGCTTGAGCATTGGAACAAGGCCTTGGAGATCGATCCAGAATCAACATCGATTAAGTTGAAAATAGAATCGGGAGGTTTGGGTGATTAGACTGCTAACTATTCTCGCAGTGGTCATGCTTTTCAGTTCATGCAGTCGCACAAAGGATGTGTCTGGAACGAACCATATTCCCAATCGGAAAACCGAAGACATTGTCCAGTCGATAAGGGCTAATGAATTGAAATGCGATTGGGTAAGTGTAAAGTGGGAGGTGGAGATTAAAAGTAAAAAGATTGAAGACAGCTTCAAAATGTACGCTCGCGTTCGTCGCGACAGTGCGGTCTGGGTTTCTGCGACATATTACGCTGTTGAAATAGCGCGTTTCTTATTCACGCCGGACAGTGTGAGGTATATGGATCGCAAAAACAATCAATACTACATCGGTGACTACTCCTATATCACAGGTCGCTTTATGATTGAAGCCAACTTCGACATCTTGCAATCACTCATATTAGCAAATTCACTACCCCTTGTCGCTTCGGAAGGCGACAAGCTGCGCGGCTCTAAGAATGAGGGAAAATACTTGCTTAGCTATTTAAAAAAGAGGCAATTGAAGCGGGCGATGAAAAAGGAAGAGGCGACGAAGGGAATTGACCTCATCGTTAGCTTATGGGTAGAGCCCGAGTCCTTTCGTCTGGCCAAAACCTCTCTTTATGACCCAGTAAAAGGCCGAACACTTACTGCCCGATATTCAGAATTCGAAAATGCCTGCAATTCAGGTTACCCTAATGTTACAGAATACACCCTCGACACACCTGATGAACAAGCGACCGTGAAAACATCCGTAATGAAGCTTACAACGAACAAGAAAGTAAGCCTTTCCTTTACCATTCCGGATAAATATGAGCCGCTTACTCCTTAGTTTACTTATTCTATTTGCCATTCCCGCGCTAACCTTAGCTCAATCGAGCTCTGAGTTAAAGGGGAGGCAACAAAAGCTTCGTGAGGACATCCGATATAAAGAGAAACTCCTCCAGCAAATCGAGCAGGACACAAAAAGCTCGAGCACAAAAATTACGTTGATCAACAAGAAAATTGGGCAGCGAGAAGAGCTAATCCTGTCATTGAAGGATGAAATCGTCCTTATCGATCATAAAATAGTGGATATCGAGGATTTGGTTGATGCGCTGGAGGTTGATATTGAGCGGCTCAAGGATGAATATTCCAAGATGGTGGTTCAGGCCTACAAAACTCGAAATGGTGCTGATAAGATCATGTACATTTTCGCGAGTGACGATTTTTCTCAGGCCTACCGTCGCTTAAAATATCTTCAGCAATTGAGCGAGTATCGCCAGCGGCAAGCCGAGGCCATCATCCACACCCAAAAAAGCCTTGAAAAGAAGCGCCTTGATTTAGAGGTAAGGCGAACCGAAAAGAATCAAGTTCTAGGAGAGCAGAACGAAGAAAAGCTCACGCTTAATCGAGAGAAACAAGACAAAGAGAAACAGCTAGTACTCCTGACAAGTCAAGAGTCAAAGTTTAAGAACGAACTAGATGTTGCCCAGCGAAAAAGCGAAGAACTCCGTGTAGCAATTAAGCGCGCGATTGAAAGGGAGTTAGCTGCCAGAAGTGACGAGAGCGGTGGTGGTGGATTTAACCTTACTCCGGAAGCCAGGGAATTGGGGAAAAGCTTCGCCGCAAACAAAGGAAAGCTTCCGTGGCCTATAGACAAAGGAGAGATCACTGCTCTATTCGGTGAGCAGCCTCACGCGTTTCTAAAGGGAATTAAGGTGAAGAACAACGGAGTCACAATCTCTACAACAGACGGCAGTCGGGCTCGCGCTGTATTTGATGGCGAAGTCAGCAAAATCATTATTCTGCCCGGAGCGGGGAAAGTTGTCATGATTAGACATGGGGAATACATCTCGATTTATACCAATCTCAAGGAGACCTTTGTAAGCACGGGAGATAAGGTTAAGACCAAAGAGGAAATCGGTATTGTGGTCACTGACCAAGGCAAAACAGAGTTCGAATTCCAGCTCTGGAAAGGGACCGTCTTGACCGATCCATCATATTGGATATACAAGGGTCGCTAAGTTCCCAACTCTTCTTTTTACTTTCGTCTCCTAATTTATTACCATGAGTCTAGGTCCTTGGCAAGTTGTGCTAATCGTCGCTGTTCTTTTACTGCTTTTCGGTGGAAGAAAAATCCCTGAGTTAATGAGGGGTTTAGGTCGCGGAATGAAAGAATTCAAAGACGCTACAAAGGAAGACGATACTAGCGATTCTCAAAAAGACGAATAGGGTCTTGGACACTACTTCGTTTACTAACCTTTCGGATAGCAGAAAAGGCCTTTTAGAAGGTCGTTTTACAGCGCTTGAGCTGTGTGAATCCTACTTAGTGAAGGCTGAGGCGGATGACCTGAATGCTTTTCTGGAGGTGTTTCGTGACAGCGCAACCAACGCTGCAAACGCCCTTGATCAAAAGATTAAGGCGGGTAGTGGTGTTGGAAAACTCGCAGGAACCATCATCGGACTTAAAGACAATCTCTGTTATAAAGACCACAAGGTCGGCGCGTCGTCTAAAATTCTTGAGGGCTTCGAGTCCTTGTTCACCGCCACCGCGGTCCAGCGATTAATCGATGAGGATGCTATCATTATTGGGCGGCTAAATTGCGATGAATTCGCAATGGGGAGCTCGAATGAAAATTCAGCTTATGGCCCAGTTAAAAACGCCCACAATCAAGCCTTGGTTCCAGGGGGTTCCTCTGGCGGGTCAGCAACTGCGGTTGCTGCTGACATGTGCATGATCACACTCGGTTCGGATACGGGTGGTTCTATTCGGCAGCCAGCAAGTTTTTCTGGCATTGTAGGAATGAAGCCAACATATGGCCGAGTATCACGTCACGGGCTCATTGCGTTTGCTTCAAGCTTCGATCAGATTGGGCCGTTTGCAAATAATATTGACGATTGTGAATTAATTTATGGCATCATGGGTGGAAATGATGAGATGGACTCAACAACATCATCCAAACAAATTAAAGCTTCTGTCGAAGCCTCTGAATCATACACTTTCGCTTATTACAAAGAAGTCATGGATAGCCCCGGACTTCATCCTGAGGTTCGAGATGCATTCAACCAAAAGTTGGACGAGCTTCGGTCGGCAGGTCATAAAATTGTACCAACCTCTTTTCCTTATCTAGACCACCTCGTTCCGTGCTACTATGTCTTAACTACAGCAGAAGCTTCCTCCAATTTAGGGCGATATGACGGTGTTCATTATGGGGTAAGAAGCAGCGGATCAGCTGACATTCCAAGCACCTATTTCAACAGCAGGACGGAGGGTTTCGGCGAAGAAGTAAAAAGAAGAATCATGCTCGGGACATTTGTGCTTAGCACAGGCTACTATGACGCTTATTATAGCAAGGCACAAAAGGTCCGTGCCCTCATAAAGAAAGCTACCAATGACATTCTCGAGTCAGCAGATTTTCTCATCTCTCCAACCACGCCTCACCCCGCCTTCGAAATAGGGGAGAAGGCAGATGATCCTATTGCATTATACCTAGAAGACATCTTCACCGCCCAAGCCAACTTAGCTGGTAATCCAGCAATTTCAATCCCTCTAAGTAAGACTTCTGATGGGCGCCCTTTTGGTATTCAATTGCTTGGGCCATCATTCAAAGAAGCGCATCTCTTCGCCGCCGCCAAGAGTCTACGCTAACATCAACCCGGATTTGTTGATAATGGCATTAGGCAAGGTGAAAAATCAACCTTGTTTTATTACACCTTCGGCTCTATATCATGGTGTACTTATTGAATTCTATTCCGCGTAGCCTAAAGGCTCTAACTCTCATTATTAGTGTTCTCGTTTCGAGTTCTGTTCTTGGCTCAGGTGTCTTACCAGACAGCAACAAAACAGCTATTGACTCATTACAATCACTCAAGGATCAACCCCTAGCGGCTAGTATTGATAGTACCATCGCTTGCTACTATGAAGACCTCATCACCATGTCATATGACATTAGTGGGCTTGATGAGTTAATGCCCTCCGATTCAGTTCCCGTCTTCGAGTCTTGCGTCTATGAAGAGCGGCTCGAAACCTTGGACAAGAAAACACCATTCGACCTTAGTTATAATGCTCGCGTCGAGGCATTCATTCATTTATATGCGAGTAAAAAACGCGAGTTGAGCGCCCGATGTCTGGGCCGGTCTGAACAATATTTTCCGATGATTGAAGAAGTTCTTGATCGTCATAACCTCCCTCTCGAACTCAAGTATCTCGCAGTAGTGGAGTCCGCGTTAGACCCAACGGCGCGAAGTCGGGCAGGTGCTACAGGAATGTGGCAATTTATGTATGCAACGGGTAAAGTTTTCGGGCTGAAGATTAATTCATATGTCGATGAACGAAGGGACCCAGTTAAGTCTACAGAAGCGGCGTGCGAATACCTTTCATACTTGCACAACATGTTCGGAGATTGGAATCTCGCACTTGCGGCTTATAACTGCGGAGAAGGTCGAGTAGCTCGTGCGATCCGCAGATCAAGGGGAAAGAAGAATTATTGGGACATCTACCCACACTTACCAAGAGAAACGCGCGGTTACGTCCCGGCGTTCATTGCTGTGAACTATCTTTTCTCTCATGCTGGTGTACACGGCATTCGCCCATTGCCGGCCATCTATTCTGCCATCAATATTGACAGTGTTCATATCTCTGAAAAACTCACCTTTAAAGAGGTTTCAACGCTCCTCGGAATTTCAGAAGAAGCTATTTCATCCCTAAACCCAAGCTATAGACTTAACGTTGTGCCTGGATACGGTGATTATAAAGCGCTGTATTTACCCCGCAAAGATTTGGGGGTTTGGATAGCAAATCAAGACTCAATTCTCAGCGCTCTTTCTGTTGTTGAAAAACATGTTCAAGCCAAACCCAAGGCGGTTGTGTACTACACGGTTCGTTCGGGAGATTTTCTGGGAAGGATTGCGTCTAGAAACGGGTGTAGTGTCCGCCAAATCCAAGAGTGGAATGGACTGCGTGGCACAATGCTTAGGCCGGGCCAGACGCTCACACTCTATACGTCATCTACGTCGGCCTCAAAACCTCCTAAACCTCGCCCCGCAAAAACCGCTTCTGCGTCTGGGAAGGATGTCTTCTACAATGTTCGCCCAGGAGACACGCTTTGGGAAATCGCAAAATCCAGGGGTTTATCTGTGAATGATTTGAAAAGGTGGAACAGCCATCTTAACTTCAACAACATGAAACCTGGTGTGAAGATTGTTGTTGGGAAGGCATGAGACTAAATGCATTAGCTCTTCTTATAATTTCCATTCTACTATTTGGGTGCGGTGAGGCAAGCCGAAAAAACCTCCTCCCCCGAAACACCGGGAACCTCGGTGAAATTGTTGTCATTGCCCCTGACGCTTTTTGGAACCTCAGCGAAGCAGATGTTTTTCGAAAACAAATGAATAAGGAAATGTATGGTCTTCCGCAGAGTGAGAGGATCTTTCACTGCGTTGAGGTTAAAAAATCAGGGTTCAAAGACTTGTTTAAAACACATCGAAATATTCTTAATGTTCAGATTGATAAGGGGCTAGAAAACAAGGTGAGCGCACGTCGCGAGATTCACTCTCGCCAACAGCTTTATATTACCATTAACGCGAAGAGCGTCCAAGACTTAACTGCTATCATTGAAGAGAGGTTAGATCAAATTCTTCAAATGTTTCATGACGAAGAAACCGTCAGATTAATCGATCGAAACAAAGCCTTTGGGAAGGCTGAATTCAACAATAATATTGCTAATACTATTGATCTTGACATCATTATTCAGGATGGCTTTGAGGTTGCAAAGGCAACTGAATCATTCTTGTGGCTCCGCCTCGATCGCGAAAAACCACTAGGCGGCTATCAACATCAACTGAGCCAAGGGTTGATGGTCTATTGGCGCCCCTATACCGACACGAATCAATTCTCAGACAGTAGCTTGCTTGCGTGGAGAAATGATGTCACAAAGGAAAATGTCGAAGGGCCGCAAAAGAGCTATATGGCCGTCAGCGAACGCTTCCTTCTTCCGTATGTCACCGAGTCTTCATTCGAAGATGGGGCGGCTAAGGAAATTCGAGGCCTTTGGAGAATGGAGGGATATTTTATGGGTGGTCCGTTTTATTCCTACAGCTTTTACAACCCAAACAATGAGATGCAATACATGGTGGATGGCTACGTCTATGCTCCTCAGTTTGACAAGCTTCCGCTCCTACGTGAGGTTGAAGCTATTGCGAAAAGTGTTAAGTCTCGTTCGGCCCGGGAAGTTGAGTAAAGTCTACGTTTCCTCCGGTGATTATTATCGCTATTTTTTTCCCTTTTACCTTTTCTTTCTGGCTGTTAATCGCGGCGAACGGAACAGCGCTTGTTGGCTCTATCACCAGTTTTAGCTCAGTCCAAATTCGATACATCCAATCAATTATTTCTTTTTCACTGGTAAGCCACACATCACTAACTAGGTTCTTAAGAATATCAAACGGAATTTGACCAACCGGGGTCCGTAAACCATCAGCAATTGTGTTTGGAACAAAAGACTCAACCTTCTTTCCTGTGGATAGGCCCTGAAACCCATCTTGGGCTTGTTCAGGCTCCGTGCCAATTACGGTTGTGTTCGGACTAAAGTACTTTGCGCTTAGCGCAGATCCCGCCAACAGTCCGCCGCCACCGAGAGGGGCAAAAATCATCTCCATCTCAGGTTGGTCTTCCAGAATTTCAAGAGCACATGTTGCTTGCCCCGCAACGATCCATTCATGATCAAACGGTGGGATTAAGACTCCTCCTGTTTTCTTCACAACTGCATCCGCCGTTTCTATTCTTGATTCAATTGTCGGTTCACAAAACGTGATTTGTGCACCCCACTTCTTGGCTGCCTCAACCTTTCTTTTGTTCGCATTTTTAGGCATGATCACATGAGAGGGAATGTTGAGTTGATGTGCCATATAAGCGACGGCTTGTGCGTGATTTCCGGAACTATGGGTCACTATTCCGCTCTTGGATTCTACTGATTCAAGCTGGAGCGTAAAGTTTGAAGCTCCTCGAAGCTTAAATGCTCCGATAGGCTGCTCTTGTTCGCATTTCACATAAACCTCACAATCCCAAAGCTCGTTTAGAAATGTGTTGGTTATAATTCGCGTCCTCTCAATCACCGGCCTGATCCGATCACTCGCGTCGAGAATGGTTCTGGCCGAAATGTGTCGGTCCTTAGCAGGAAATCTTATTAACTCTTCTTTCATGGCGTCCGCCCTCAAAAGACGTATTCATGTATGCAAAGGTTATCTCTAGTGCCATTTCTTTGTTAATGAACCGTGCCGGCAAGGCTATAACATTCGCGTTGTTGTGTTGCTTCACCAACTCCCCAACTTCTGGCAACCAGCAGAGGCCGCAGCGAATTCCTTGGTGTTTGTTTGCGCTCATGGCCATTCCGTTTGCTGAACCACACAATAGGATGCCGAAATCAGCAGCGTCTTGTTCTACATCTTCACAGACCGCATGGGCAAAATCCGGGTAGTCGACGCTGTCGGGGCCATCCGTGCCATGATTACTAACTTGATGCCCTTCTGATTCTAACATTTGAATTAAGTAATCTTTATGTTCAACCGCAGCGTGATCACAACCAATAGAAATTTTCATAGGACAAATGTACCTTCAAGCTGGTTGGTGATTACTTGTTAATTAAGGTTGACTTCTTGTGATAAATATTTCTTGCTAAAACCATAATTAATTCCCGTTACACTTTATATCGAAATAATCTAACCTTACTTATGAATTTTCAACCTCATTTTCTCAACCATGAATATCCTCTTCTCGTCATACTTTTTACGAAGGTTTATGTGTTAACACCCTTCATCAACCTATGTGAACAAAACAGTAAGTTGCTTGATAATTAATGCCTTCGCTGTTCGTTCTATGTTAGCATCAAATCATAACTTCAGATCGCAATAAAATGATGAATTATCTTTTCACAGAACTAACAGCATATATAATAGTAATAGACTCTTTTAAAAGATAATGTATATAATGTATTAGTGAATAAATATGTACTCATATCCTTTTTGTGTTTCTCATTTCTTGAGGTTTGTTCTCAGGAAAAAGCAGATTCAGATGGACACAATAAATTTTATTATTCGGATGGTACTCTTTCGAGCGAAGGGGTCCTTGAAAATGGTCAGCCCGAAGGATATTGGAAAAATTATTACGAATCTGGTGTTTTAAAATCAGAAGGAAACCGACGGCATTTTGAGCTGGATAGTACTTGGAAATTTTACAATGAAGAAGGGATAATCACCCAGCTGATTACTTACAAAGAAGGAAAGCGAAATGGTGAAACGAGAAAGTACAACAACGAAGGTTTTTTAGTTTCATTAATTCCGTTTGTAGATGATAGAAGACAAGGAATTGAGTATAACTATTTCAACAATGGTGTGGTTAGATCTGAGACTCCATTTGATATTGGACATGAGAATGGGAAGGCTTATGAGTTTAACGATAAAGGAGATATAATCACCATTAGAACTTATCAGAATGGGATACTCACGAGGCAAGAATATATCAATAGGAAGTCACCAGAGAAAGAGAAAAATGGACTTTGGAAAGAGTTTTATGATGATAGAAAAATCAAGTCTGAGGGGCGCTTTAAAAACGGAGAACGGGATGGATATTGGAAGGAGTATTCTAATAAAGGATTACTCCTCGGGGTTACAAAATACAAGGGCGGTCAGCTTATCACCGATGCTGAAGAAATTTCAGATTTAGAAGTCAGAGAACAATATTATCCAGATACAGAGGGCCAACTTAAATTTAGAGGAACGTATCGCAAAGGATTAGCTCATGGAACTCATATTTGGTTTAACATCAGCGGCGATATAGATAGCGCTAAAGTGTACAGAAATGACGTTTTGATCGCCCGAGGAGATTTGGACGTGAAAGGGCTTAGGCAAGGAGAGTGGGAGGAATACTTTTATCCAACCGCGGAGTTAAAAGCTAAAGGAGTTTATCAAAATGGATATCGATTCCAGGAGTGGGTCTATTATTTTCAAAATGGTGAGACCGAGCAAAGAGGACTTTATTCAGCCAAGGGAAAACCAAACGGAAAGTGGAAGTGGTATTATGAATCAGGTAAAATACTCAGAGAGGAAACGTTCAGAAACGGAAAGGAGAATGGATGGTTAATTGAATACTCAGACACTGGAAAAGTTATTACTCGAGGAGAATTCATCGATGGAAAAGAAGAAGGCGATTGGTTATACGAAATAGGTGATCATCTTGAACAGGGTGTTTATGAGGCGGGGATGAAACAAGGTAAATGGGAGCATTTTTATTTATCAAACGGAGAAAAAAGGTTTGAAGGAGAATACTTTGATGATTTCGAACAAGAAAAACATATCTGGTATTTCGACAGCGGAAAGAAAATGCTAGAAGGAAAATTTATTTCAGGGGTGAAGGAAGGTGAATGGCGCAGATATAATATAGACGGAACAGTGATGGTAACCATTGAATACCAATCAGATGTGGAGATTAAGGTGGACGGAATCAAAATTAAATTAGCTGAAAAAGCTAAATCAAAGAATAAAGGCTGAGGCTTGTACACTGAATAATTTCTATATTTCTACCCCCTTAAGACAGTACCAGCGATGAACATCGTAGTAGTAGAAGATGAAAGTATAGTAGCGAAGGATATTCAGGTTTGCTTGAAAAACTTGGGATATGAAGTGGTTGGAGTTTATTCCAGAGGCGAAGACATAGTTGAGCAAGCGCCTAATTTGAACCCCGATTTGATCATGATGGACATCATGCTAAAAGGAGAGTTGAGCGGAATTGAAGCAGCGGCTGAAATACGGAAGACTCTCGATATTCCAGTAATCTTTATCACAGCATATACAGACAGGGATACGGTAAATAAAGCGAAGGAGACTGAGCCGTTCGGATACATCATCAAGCCGTTCAAAGAAATTGATATCCAAACCGCAATCGAAATAGCCTTGTACAAACACAGAAAAGAGCTAGCGGTTAAAAAGGAAAGGGATTTCTACTACAACCTAGTCGATAAACAAGACTCTTCTGATATGATGTTCGTGAAAGCGAATCATAGATTGGTTAAGATCCGCTATGAGGACATCTTCTATATCGAAGCATTAAAGGATTATGTCGTTATTAACGTCCTAGAGCGCCGTTATACGATTCATAGTACTATGAAGGACATTGAGCGTAAAATGCCTGAAAAAGACTTTGTACGTGTCCACAGGTCGTTTATCGTCAGACTGGATAAGATTAAAGAAATTGATCACTCCAACGTCGTACTAGAAAACGAAAAGAAAGTTGTGCCTGTTGGTGGGTCTTATAAAGACCTTCTCCAAGAAAAACTCAATCTGATTTAGACCAGCTTTAGGTCGATTCGACGGTTCTCAATATCGGCGGCAATAATTTTCACCGCAACCGACTCCCCAAGTTCATAGCTCTTTTTCGTCCGTTGACCGATAATGGAAAGAGATTTTTGGTCGTAATAGAAGTAATCCCCATCTATATCACGTAGCCGGATCAAACCCTCGCATTTATTCGCGACAAGCTCCACAAATACTCCCCACTCGGCCACCCCACTAATCACCCCGTCGAAAACCTCACCCACCTGATCTTGCATGAACAACACTTGATACAATTTGGTTGATTCACGCTCAGCCTCTACAGCCTTTCTTTCCATTACACCCGAGTGTTTGCATAACCGCTCAATAGGTTCTTCACTGGCCGAACTACCACCATTTAAATAGCTGAATAATAACCGGTGGGCTATCATGTCAGGGTACCGCCGAATAGGGGAGGTAAAGTGAGAATAAAACGGGAACGCCAACCCAAAATGACCAACATTATCAACACTGTACTCAGCCTTAGACATGCTTCGTATGGCAAGCATTTCAAGAATGTGTTGTTCCGGCGTGTTTTTAATGCTCTTCAATAGTGCGTTTATCGAACTCGCTATTTTTTCTGGAGTACTCAGGTCTACCGAGTATCCGAAACGACGAACAAATTCATTTAACTCTTTTAGTTTAGTCGGGTCAGGGTTATCATGAACTCGATAAACATAGGTCTTAGTCGTGGAGCCATCAGAGCCCTTTTTACCAACTTTAGCCGCCACCGTTCGGTTGGCTAGCAACATGAATTCTTCAATGAGTTTGTGTGCGTCTTTTTGAACTTTAAAAAAGACGTCAGTGGGTTTTGACTTCTCATCCAATAAAAACTTCACCTCTTCTTTTTCAAAAGCAATTGACCCCTTTTCAAGACGAGACGATCGAAGTGTCCTAGCGATGTTGTTGATGATTTTTAAGTCATCAGAATATAAACCCTCACCCTGGTCGAGAATGGTCTGGACGTCATCATACTCAAATCGATGATCGCTGTATATCACTGTTTTGCCTAACCAATTATCAAGGATTTGAGCTTTCTCGTTCATCTCAAAGACAGCGCTAAAGCAAAGTTTTTCTTCCTTGGGCCGAAGAGAACAAACCTTGTTGCTCAACTTCTCTGGCAGCATTGGAATAACCCGATCAACTAGGTAAACGGATGTTGCACGATTTTGAGCTTCTTCTTCTATGACCGAGTTTTCGGTTACATAATGAGTGACATCTGCTATGTGGACACCGATTTCAAAATGACCATTTTCAAGTCTTTGAAAAGAGATGGCGTCGTCAAAATCTTTGGCGTCTGCGGGATCGATTGTGAAGGTTAGTATTTCTCTAAAATCTCGACGACGCCCAACCTCTTCTTCGGAAATCGATTCGGAAATTTTAGCGCAAGCCTCTTCTACCTTGTCTGGGAATTTTAACGGGAAACCAAACTCCGCAAGGATGGCATCGCCTTCAGCCTTCATATCGCCAGGCATTCCCAAAACATCCGTCACGGCACCTCGTGGATTTGAGGTTGGGTCATCCCATTCTTCCAACGAAACGACCACTTTTTCTCCTTCCTTTCCCCCATTGAGATCTTCTTCACGAACGAAAAAGTCTACGGTGATTTTTGGATTATCAGGAATAGCAAAGAAGTTCTTATTGTAACGAAACAATATGGCGGGGAAGGAGACGCGAGCGCGTTCGAGAATGCTGGTTACCTTACCCTTTGGGCGGCCCGAAGAACCTTTTCCGGTTAACAACCTTAATGCAACCAAATCTCCGTGAAAAGCGACGCCGGTGTACTTTTCAGGAATCATGATGTCTTTATTGAAACCATGAACCTCAACAAAGGCATTTCCGGCGCGGTTAAAAGCAATGATTCCCTCAAGATCATCGACGGCACCGAGCCAGCGAAACTTGCCACGCTGTTCCTCACCCAACAACCCATCCTTAATCAACGCCTCAATGACGGCAATTAAAATCTGCTTTTCTACGGAGTCTTTTATTCCGAGCCGTGACGCGAGTTGTTTGTGATTTAGAACCTCTTTTGGGCTCTCTCTGAAATGTCTGCTGATTTTACTCCTAAGCTTCTTTACCTGCTTATCGAGCTTTTTTTTGGACGGGTTGGCCATATAGTCAGACAAAGGAAGTCTATTAAGATTTAACCTGTTTTATGTTTCTCATCAACCAAAGGACAGGTTGATTTGTTTCATCCTTATACTTTTGATTCAAAGAATTGATTATGCTATCACCAAAAGTGGAAACTGCGCTAAACCAACAAATTAAGATGGAGGGTTCGTCAAGCAACTTCTATCTGTCTATGGCGGTTTGGGCTGAACAAAATGGATACGCAGGTGTTTCGGAGTTTTTGTACAAGCATTCTGATGAAGAGAGGTTCCACATGCTCAAGCTTATTAAGTACATGAATGAGCGGGATGGCAATGTTGTTATTCCATCGTTTGAGCAGCCTAAGTCAGACTTTAGCAGAGTAACTGAGCTATTCGAGGAGCTCTACAGTCATGAAACGGCGGTAACGAGAAGTATTGGTGAGCTGGTTGGTGTTTGCTTAGATGAGAAAGACTTCACGACCCATAACTTTCTTCAGTGGTACGTGAGTGAACAGCTTGAAGAGGAGGCTCTCGCAAAAACTATTATGGATAAGATTAAATTGATGGGAGATGATCAGAGCGCGTGGTATCACTTTGATCGGGATATTGCTAACCTTACCGTTACGAGCGCCGCTGACAGCGCCCAGACAAACTAAAGGAGGCTGTTAAAGAGCGCCGAGTATTCTTTGTAAAACTCGTCATAAACCGCCCCCGTTGCTGGTCCCGTAAACCCTGTATGAATCTTCACAATTTCATGCTTATGATCTAAAACAATCATTGTAGGGTAGGAGGTGATTCCGCTGAGAAAAGGGAGTGTTTGACCCGCCTTTGTCTTGGTTGATTTTAATGATGCTAACAGTACTGGGAAATCAGCACCAATACTTGTCTTGAATTTGCGAATATTCTTTCGAGCTTGTGTGCTATCCGAGATCAATTCGAAATCGAGCGCAATAATTTTAAGATCGGTTTGGCTGAACTCATCTTGTTTTTCCTTCAGAAAGACGGCCTCATCAAGACAGTTGGGACACCAAGTGCCCATTACGGAGATGATCACGGGCATATTGTGATAAGCAGAATCACTCAATGAAATGACTTGTCCGTTTTCATCCGGAAAGGCAAAATCTACTTGGTCAGTGGTGTTGGTTGTTAGCGTCGCTGGATCAGTCAATTTGTACTCCTTAAAGAGCTCTGCCGACCAACCCTGCCTCCAGTGGCTACCACTTCTAAATTCTCCAACTAAAGAGTCAGATGTAATTTTCGCAGTGAATAGAAATGCGTGCGACCCATCCATGGTGCTGAGGTATAGAGAGTCATTTCGAATCACACCCTCAAGGAAGCGATAGTCACCGGTTTCTGTGAGGAATGAGCCCTCTACTATATGGCCGCGTTGATTAAGCATGAGCACGGTCGAATCCCCCACGACGCCATCGGAGGTATAAAAAACGGCTTTGTGACTTCCGCTTAGATTCTTTGAGGGAACTGAGTTGGCCGCAAAACGATATGGAATGGAACGGGCTGCTGTAAATGATAAAACCCGAGGGTCATCATAGTGGTTATTTACCCAACGTCCGGTAAGTGCGCTATCGGATTGAAAAACGAACTCAAATCGAGTGTTGAAGTAATCTGAGGCTAGAAAGACGGAGTCTCCGCTTGATTGCAAGTCATTAAAACCAATGAATTCTGTTCCGTTGATTACGCTTAAACCGGAATTGTCATCAGCGAGAATAAATTGAAATGGCAAGACAGCACCACCAAGATCCAAAACCCCTCGCCACAAACTCCCGTTAGAAACAGCACGACCAGCAATAAACTGACGCTGATTGAACACGCCTGTTATTTTTTGATCAGTTTCTAACTCATAAGACCCATTACGAAACCGAAAGATGGTACTGGATGAAGAGAAAAAGGTAGATCTAGATTTTTGCACTTCGTATTCTATGATGACCCCATTGTCTAATACAACCCTGGTTGATTGAATCTCTTGGGCATCCGATTTAGCACTAAAGATTACGGTTCGCACTTGCCCTGATTTAGAATCACTGATATCATATGACTCCTTGTACCGGACATCATTCACGCTGTCTTTTAGGACAGCTTCAAACTCTTTTCTCCAATCAACCTCAATCGGCTTAGCATATACAACTTGGGACCCATTAACCGCCCACTTAACAGCAATCGCCCCCTTGGCGTTTAGACTATCCGCGAGCTTCGCCAAATCAGGGATATGGCCAACTAATTTTTCTCGTTTCCGATTCACTGATCGATCACAGGAAACGGCTAAAAGGAGAATGATAAAAAGGAGAGTCAGCCTCAAAGTGCGGATTTGAATTTTTTCAAGAAACGAGCATCGTTTTCAAAGATCATTCTGATGTCTGGGATTCTAAATCGCTTCATTGCACTTCGTTCGAGGCCCATTCCAAATGCAAACCCAGAATACTTTTCAGAGTCAATTCCACAGCTGTCTAAAACAGCGGGATCGACCATACCGCAACCCATCACTTCTAACCAACCGGTTCCTTTGGTCATGCGGTAATCAACTTCGGATTCCAATCCCCAATAGACATCCATCTCAGCGCTTGGCTCTGTAAAGGGAAAGTATGATGGCCTCAGTCGGATCTCACTTTTTCCGAAAAACTCTTTGGCGAAATATTCAAGGGTTTGTTTCATGTCTGCGAATGACACACCCTCATCAATATAAAGCCCTTCGATCTGATGAAATATGCAATGCGATCGCGCTGAAATATCCTCGTTTCTAAACACTCTCCCAGGAGCAATTACACGGATCGGCGGCTCATTGTTTTCCATAACCCGAACCTGAACTGAAGAAGTGTGTGTTCTTAGCACATAGTCCTCTTCGCTGTTTGGGTTTGCTACGAAGAATGTGTCTTGCATATCCCTAGCGGGATGCTCAGGAGGAAAGTTAAGGGCAGAAAAATTGTGCCAATCATCCTCTATTTCCGGCCCTTCGGCTACGCTAAAACCAATCGCGTGAAAAATGTCAATTATCTCACGTTTGATGATGGAGATGGGGTGCTCGGCTCCGAGTTCCCGCAACATTCCTGGGCGGGTTAAATCAAGATTAGAGCTTTCTTGAGGCTGCTCCGAGAAGCCACTTTTCCAGTCTGATACCAAGGACTCGGTCTTTGACTTGAGTTCATTGAGTTTCTTTCCAAACTCACGCTTCTCTTCGCTTGAAACTTCTTTGAATTCGTGAAAAAGAGACTTGAATACACCTTTTGAGCCTAGATACTTAATTCTGAACTCCTCAACTTCTTCCAGCGTCTCCACCCGAGCTTCTTCCAGCTCCTCTATTAACTCCCCAACCTTCTCTGCGAAACTCATGGCGCGAAAATAATTATTCCACGAGGGTCATTGTCATTCTTGATGGCGTGATCGGGCTCTCACCTTGTTTAGGGATAGAAGCAAGCTTATCAATCACATCGATGCCAACTTCAACTTGGCCATAAACCGTGTATTGCATGTCCAGGTGAGGAGTGCCTCCAATGGTTTTGTAGAGTGTACGCTCTTCTTCAGTGTATTCGAATTTCTTATCCCCCATTTTGGCATCGAGAATGGGATTTACTTCATCCAGAAGAACCTTTATAGCTTCTTGATCTTTTTCCATTTGGCATATCTGCAGCCGACTTCTGTACTCTTCATTCTCATCAGCGCTGAAAAATGCACGCATCATCTGATTCCTGATATCCTGATTAATTCTTGACTCAAATTGATCTAGAGCTTCATCATCGAACACACGACCTTGAACAAGATAGAATTGACTCCCAGAGCTTTCTCTTCGAGGGTTTGTGTTGTCTCCTTGACGTGCGGCGCTCAAAGCTCCTTTCACATGAATGAACTCCCGTCGGATTTCAGCAGGAACTTTGTATCCGGGGCCGCCTTGGCCAGGAACACCAGCCCCACCTTCTTTTGAGTTTGGATCGCCGCCCTGAATCATGAAATTTTCGATGACTCGATGGAAAGCGGTGCCATCATAGAAACCAGCCCCAACCAATTTAACGAAGTTCTGCTGGTGCAGGGGCGTTTCGCCATATAATTTGAGGGTTATATCGCCTGAATCGGTTGCTATTTTGACACGTTGTTCTTTTTGTGCTAGGCCTGTCAAACCGAGGCTAATACTAAATAGTAATACCAATGCGTTTCTCATGAAAATCAGCTCAATTAGTTGGTGAACAGCAGCTGACGAAAATAGCGACTATTAATATTGCTATTTTTGGACGCTCATATTTAACGGATATGAAAGGTATGACACGAATTCTTGCGCTTGCAGCTTTATTATCGATCGGATTCACGGCGTGTAAAAACGACCCAGGACCGGGTATTGCAGAGATTAAAGTCATCAATTTAGATGGTGTTTCTCAAAAAGGAGTAGATGTTCTCATGTATTGCACACAACCAGGCTGTGTTGTACAACGAGAAGGTAAAACAAACTCCCTCGGAGTGTTTAGTGAACAATTTGATTTACCTGTTGTCTTGAGAGTGCGAGCAGTACGCTATGATTCTACTTTCACCATAGTTGGTCTTCCGCCGAACCAAATTGAGGTGCTTCATTTAGATTCACTTTGTGGCGAAGGCTTCGTTCAAATTGAGAACGATGAGATCACATCAGAGACGGTAACGATTCTTGAGTGTAACTAAGGATCGCCTCCTTCATTAACTTTTCTTGCTCTTCCGGTTCTAGTTTTGGCAAACGATCTGTTCGTCGGTAATGCGGCCAACCGTCTTGGTCAACTCCTTCAAACTCATAGTAGCCGTACGGCTGAAGCAGTCGACAAACCGCCAAATGCATCACGTCTAACTTTTGATCTTTATTAAACCTCCTTGGCCCTTGACCCAGTTCATTTAAACCGATTAAGAACAAGGCGCCCTGCAGGTCAAAAGGTTGCAGAAAGAGACTCTCTAACTTGAGTAAAGCCGCCTTCCAAGCTTGTTCAAAATCATGTTCATTCATTAACACAAAGTTACCTCAGCCCCATATCTCGCAGGCTTAATTTTGAGCAATCGAGTTTAACCACTGGGATATCATCATTGCAATACCAATCGCGCTGGCCGCCTGGAAGGGTTTTCGCAATGGGTTTATAATTGAATTAGCCTCAATTGCTGGTTTAATCGCCGGTATTTACGTCGCCGCAAACTTTTCTGAGGTTATTGGGGGTTATTTGACAACATACCTAGAGATTGAAGGATCCTGGGTTGGCTACCTTGCGTTTCTCGTCACATTTATTGGGGTCATTGCCGGAGTTTACGCCTTAGCTAAGGTTCTGGAACGAGCAATCAACCTAGTAGCCTTGAAGTTGGTGAATAAGCTCCTTGGGTTATTCTTTGGGGTAATTAAAATGCTGATCATAATTTCCATTGTAGTCAACCTGCTTGGTTGGGTCGATCAGCATATTTCAGTTCTTCAAAAATCAAATCCTGAACGGAGCTTGACGTTTCAAGCTGTTAAGTCAATCGCGCCGGCATTGTTACCTATTCTCACCGACTCAGAATGGTTGGTGAAGGCTGAACAAAGCATGGCGCCTTTGTTTGAAGAAGAATCTACTCCTGAATAGCCGCAATTCCGGGAAGGGTCTTCCCCTCAAGAAGCTCCAAAAGAGCGCCTCCCCCAGTTGACACGTAGCTCATGCTTTTTTCAAGACCAAACTTTTTGACCGCCGCTACAGAATCACCCCCGCCGACAAGACTGTAACCAGGGCTTGAGGCAATCATTTGACCCAGCGCCTTGGTGCCTTCGGCAAAACTGCTCATCTCGAAGACACCTACTGGACCATTCCACAAAATGGTCTTGCTTTTAGCAATCACATCTTCATAAGCTGTAGTCGCCAACGGGCCGACATCCAAACCCATCCAACCATCTTCGATTTGATCAGAGGAAACTATTTTCTTTTCTGCATCATTATCGAAATCGGAAGCCACAACGCTGTCCTCGGGTAGAACGACCCGCACCCCTTTTGATTTAGCTTCAGAGAGAATATTTCTAGCTGTATCTAGGTGGTCTTCCTCCACGAGAGATGATCCGATTTGACCACCCGTGGCTTTAATGAATGTGTAAGCCATTCCACCCCCGATAATGAGGTTGTCAATTTTATCAAGAATGTTTGTAATCACTGAAATTTTACTGCTAACCTTGGCTCCGCCGATGATTGCTGTGTATGGGTGTTGTGCGCTTTCTAACACTTTGTTTCCACTCTTCACCTCTTCCATCATTAGCTTCCCAAACATTTTATCGGCCATGAACTGAGCGATAATCGTGGTAGAAGCATGAGCGCGATGCGCGGTTCCAAAAGCGTCATTTATATACACATCGCCATGCTGCGCCAGTTGTCTTGCGAAACCGTCGTCTCCCTCAGTCTCTTCTTTATAGAAGCGAAGGTTTTCTAGAAGTAAAACTTCACCAGGACTGAGAGCGGAGGAGGCAGCGAACGCCTCTTTTCCGATGCAATCGTCTACAAATTCAACATCAGTTCCAACTGCATCAGATAGAGTTTGGCCGATATGAGACAAAGAAAACTTGTGCTCGGGCCCATTTTTTGGTCGTCCGAGATGGGATATTAATACAACCGACCCACCATTGTCAAGAATGTAATTAATGGTTGGAAGCGCCGCTATGATTCGCGTGTCGTCTGTTACTTCCAACTTCTCATTCAACGGAACATTGAAATCAACTCGAATCAGTGCGCGTTTATTTTCAAAATCAAAGCTTTCTAGTGTTTGCATAGAGAAGGAATTCGGCGGCAAAAGTATATTTAACCCCTGATTGATAAAGTAAAACTACGTTGCGTAAAACAGACATTCCAGGCCAGAGTAATCTCAAAGATGTAGTAGGGAATATGATTGACAACAATCGCCTTCCTCATGCTTTGCTTTTGCATGCACAAGAAGGGGGTTCATCATTAGCGATAGCTTTATGGATTGCACAAAATTTAATGTGCAGCGATAGGTCCAATGGTGATGCATGCGGACTCTGTGCAAACTGCACTAAGCATCTCGCTGCGACGCACCCAGATGTGCATTTTGTCATACCAGTGAACACGAACAAGCAGGTAAAAAAGAGATCTGACGCTGTTTCGGATAGTTATTTAGAATCATGGAGGAAGCGGATGGAAGAAGGACCATGGCTAAGTCTTCTCGATTGGTATCGGGCCATTGACATTGAGAAGAAGCAAGGCAATATTGGAATTGATGAGAGTAAGTCCTTACGAGAAAAATTGGCGCTGCGGTCGTTTGAAGGAGGTTATCGTGTTTTCATTATCTGGCACGCTGACAGGATGAATACGGAGTTTGGAAACAAAATGCTCAAGAGTTTTGAAGAGCCTAACGAAAAGACGGTCTTCATTCTCACAAGCGAACAGCCACAACAACTACTAAGCACAATTCTATCCAGGACTCAAATCATTGAAGAAGAGCCGACCACATCGGACCAAATCGCGCAATTTCTTGAAACTCGATTTGGGCTCGATCCAACGATTTCGAAAAACCTAGCATTCCGTTCAGAAGGGAATATCGTTCATGCCATCAAGGAAGCGCAGCATGAAGATGAGCCATGGCTTGATGAATTCAAGGACTGGATGAGACACGCGTGGAAAAGAGACATTCCAATGCTCTATACATGGAGTGAAAAGATGGCTCAAAAGTCGCGCGACGCTGAAAGGCAATTCATCTCAGGGGCGCTTAAGGTGTTGGATCGTTGTTTCAGAATGGGGTGGGTTGAGAGTGGCATACCTATGGAGAGCGACGAGGCCAAATTTTACAATGACTTTTCACCGTACATCAACGCGGCCAATGTCGAAGGGTTTATGAAAGTCTTGGAAGAAACCTCCACACACATTGAAAGGAATGTGAACGCGAAGATGGTGTGGTTTGATTCTGGGATACAAGTAGTTCGGCTTTTACACCAAGGTAAAAAAGCACTCGAGAGCGCTTGATTGATAAGCACAATAGATTTGTAGACGATGTCATGTAACACTTGCGGAACCAAAGGAGGATGTTCCTCCACACACCCAGGTTGTAAGAGCAACGGCTCTTGTGGCACATCCGGCTGTGATAAGCTAGAAGTGTTTGATTGGCTCGCAGGCATGAATTCAACTCACGAGCCCAATACATCCCTTGAGGTTCGGTTTAAGAACACTCGAAAGGAGTTCTTTTTTAATGAAAAGGGTTTACCGCTTCAAAAAGGGGACGTAATCTCTGTTGAGTCAAACACGGGGTTTGATGTGGGTGTAGTTAGCATTGCTGGCGAGCTCGTTAAAATTCAGATGAAGAAAAAAGGAGTGACTTCAGAGGGCCTGAAAAAGGTTTATCGAAAAGCTACCCAAGAAGACATTGACATGTGGTCAGGAGCGCAAGCCATGGAAAATGAAGCCATGGTCAAAACACGCAGAATTGTGAGTGATCTTGGTTTGAAGATGAAGATTTCTGATGTGAAATTTCAAGCGGATAAGAACCGCGCCACCTTTTTCTACATCGCAGAAGAACGTGTTGACTTCAGGGAGCTTATAAAAGTTCTCGCCGACACATTCAAGGTCCGCGTTGAAATGAAGCAGATTGGATCTCGACAAGAAGCAGGATTGGTGGGAGGAATTGGATCGTGTGGGCGTGAACTATGCTGTAGTTCTTGGCTCACAGACTTCAGATCTGTCAGCACCTCGGCCGCGAGATACCAGCAATTAAGCATCAACCCTATGAAATTGGCAGGCCAATGCGGAAAACTCAAGTGTTGTTTGAATTATGAGCTTGATGCCTATATGGATGCGTTGAAGGAATTTCCGAGCGCCAAGGCAAGATTGAAAACTAAACGGGGAACGGCATTCCATCAAAAAAGTGACATATTCCGGGGAATGATGTGGTATTCTTACGAAGACTCGCCGAGTGAATTCATCCCAATGAAGGTAGACCGTGTTCGAGAGGTTCTACGATTAAACGAAGACGGAAAGCCGGTCGATGATTTGAAAGAGTACAGCTATGTTACGCCTGAAACGTCAGATCGCGATTTTGAAAACGTAATTGGTCAAGACGATGTTGCTCGATTTGACAGTCAATCGAATCAATTCAATAAAAAAAGAGCCAAAAGCAAGGGACGTAAGAAGAATCCAAACAAGCCTAAGTCGAAATGAAGAACCTTCCCTATATCATGTTATTGACCGCTCTGGTTTCTTGCGGGCCTCAAACGCTGCTTACAGAGACTGCTCAAATCGAAAAAGGACTTTGGTTGTTCGATGATGGGAGAACTGTCACTTGCGAGGTGACAGATACGCTCACACCATACAATTTCCATGTTCTTCTTCGGCATGGCGCGAACTACAAGTATCAAAACTTGATACTGTACTTCAAGCAATACTATCCGAATAACACCTACACGGTTGACACGATCAATTGTCCGCTTGCGGATAATTCGGGAATATGGTATGGCTCTGGGATTGGCGACCTTCTTGATAACCGGATCATGTTTAAAAGAAATGTCCAATTTCCGATGACTGGGACGTACAATTTCGAACTTCAGCACGCCATGAGATCCGATACAGTTGAGGAAATTTATGACATCGGAATACTCATCGAGGGCGCAAGCAACTAACTTGCAATCAGTGAAATGAAAAAGCATATTGTCATTTTCTGGGTAATCATAGCAAGTGGGCTACTTTCCTTCTTTGCAATCTTCTTTCTTGCGGAAAAAGGGTTTTTGGGAAAAATACCGACGGTCGAGGATTTGCAAAATCCTAAAAGCGACTTAGCGAGCGAAGTCTACAGTTCTGATGGTAAGGTGCTTGGTAAGTACTTCTACCAAAACCGAACGAACGCTCGTTATCAAGACCTTTCACCCCACCTTATCAATGCATTGATTGCGACGGAAGATGAGCGATTTAGAAGTCATCCAGGAATTGATGTTAAAGGCACGCTCCGTGCGTTGATTTACCTTGGAAGTAAAGGCGGAGCGAGCACGCTCACCCAACAGCTGGCCAAAATGCTTTTTACTGAAAAGAGAAGTTCTAGCATTATTTGGCGGATACCTCAAAAGATTCAAGAATGGATCATCTCAGCCAAGCTTGAGCGCTACTACACCAAGGATGAAATACTGACCATGTATCTCAATCGATTTGACTTTGTCAATAATGCCGTTGGAATTAAGTCAGCCGCCGCCGTCTATTTCAGCTCAACACCCGATTCTTTGAAAATTCATCAAGCAGCGATGCTGGTTGGGATGGCAAAGAACCCATCGTTGTTCAACCCGATTCGACGGCCAGACACGACGACGCGCCGCAGAAATGTCGTGCTCAGTCAAATGGTGCGGAACAACTATATTACTTCAGAGGAATATGATTCATTAAGCCAATTGCCGCTGAGTCTAAATTTCAATCGAGTTGATCACAGCGAGGGAATCGCGCCATATTTCAGAGAGATTCTAAGAGGAAAGTTGAAGGAATTGCTCAGCGAAAAAGTTGAGGGAACTGATGAGTTCATTATCGCTAAAGACAATGGCGAACCGTATAACATTTACCGAGACGGACTTCGAGTGTTTACCACCGTAAATAGTCGAATGCAACAGTACGGAGAGTGGGCCGTGCGTCAATATCTGAGTGAATATTTACAGCCCCTCTTCTCAAAAGAACTCAAGTCGAGATCGAGATTTCCATTTGCCAGTCTCACGGAAACCGAGGTGAGCCAAGTGATGAGCACGGCGCGACGACGAACAATGAGGCATCGAATCCTAACCGGTAAGGAATGCCACAACTGCCACCGAAGAGGCAAGTTCGTAGAAGAGCAGGAAATTGATGACAAAAAATACTGGGTATGTACCGCTGAAGATTGTGGTGAGCGCATCCGCCTGGTGCATCAAGATTCAATTGGAGCAGTCTTCGATAGGCCGGTTGATATGAAGGTGTTCTCATGGGAAGGAGAAATTGACACGGTCATGTCGCCCAACGATTCGATCAGGTATTACAAAAGCATTCTTCAATCTGGAATGATGAGCCTAGATCCACATACCGGACACATCAAGGCGTGGGTTGGGGGAATTGATCACCATCACTTCGCGTATGATCATGTCCAGATGGCAAAAAGACAAGTTGGATCGACGTTTAAACCATTTGTTTATGCTCTGGCGCTTGAGTCAGGATTACCGGCTTGCCACAAGGTGGTGAACATTCCCACGACCTTTAAAAAGGGCGAATTTGGTCTGTTACAGGATTGGACTCCTCAAAACGAAGGAGATGATTATGGATATGAAGTTTCATTGAAGTATGGGTTGGCAAACTCGATGAATACAATCACGGCATGGGTGATGAAGAAGTTCACACCTCAGGCGGCTGTTGAGTATGCCCGCCGTTGTGGAATTAAGTCATTTATCGATCCGGTTCCGGCTTTAGCTCTTGGCGTGGCAGACTTAAATTTGCACGAAATGGTCAGCGCGTACAGCACTTTTGCGAATAAGGGAATGCGAATGGAGCCTGTTTATCTCTTGCGCATCGAGGACAACGCGGGCGCTATTCTTTATGAAGCCGAACAAGAGATTGTTGAGGTCATGAGCGAGGAGCAGGCATTTAGATTGGTTGATATATTGAAAGGAGTTACCCAGGGTGTTCGAGGAGGTCAAATCGACCCCGAAGTAGGTAGACAAAGAATTACAGGAACAGGAATGAGGATGCGCTATGATAATCCAAATCGAGGATATGATGGCATTCCATGGGATGTAGAAATCGCCGGAAAAACGGGCACTACGCAAGGAAATTCAGATGGTTGGTTTATGGGTGTTGTGCCAGATTTGGTGACCGGGGTCTGGGTAGGTGCTGAAGACCGAAGTGTTCGATTTATTAGAACCACCCATGGACAAGGGGCAAACACGGCACTTCCTATTTGGTGTTACTATATGAAGAAAGTTTGGGAAGATGAGTCGCTCAAGATTGAGCAGAGGGACTTTGACGTGCCTGAAAGACTCAAAAATTATAACTTCGACTGCGAGCAAAACGGAGATTCAGATCTCGAAACAATGTTCGATTAGCACATGGCACTAAATAAAGTGGTCAATGGTCCAGAGCAGGCCATTGAGGGAATAGAGAACGACATGCATATCATGTTTGGAGGTTTTGGCCTCTGCGGAATCCCGGAAAACTCAATAGCAGCAATACGCGATCATGGCGTCAAAGGACTTACATGCATTTCCAACAATGCAGGTGTGGATGGATTTGGCCTAGGACTATTGCTAGAAACTCGACAGGTAAAAAAAATGATCTCATCCTATGTTGGTGAGAACGACGAATTTGAAAGGCAGATGCTGAGTGGCGAGCTTGAGGTTGACCTCATTCCCCAGGGAACCCTCGCAGAACGATGCCGAGCTGCCGGAGCAGGGATACCGGCATTTTTTACGCCAGCTGGATACGGAACAGAAGTCGCTGAAGGGAAAGAGGTTAGAGAGTTCAATGGCAAGCCACACATTTTGGAGCACGCGTTTGGTGCTTCATTTGCTTTTGTAAAAGCACAAGTTGGGGACACTGCCGGCAATCTAGTTTTCAATGCTACCGCCAGAAACTTTAATCATGCGATGGCGATGGCTGGCAGAATAACTGTTGCTGAAGTTGAAGAGCTTGTTCCGGTAGGCGAGCTTGATCCAAATTCAATTCACACCCCTGGCATCTTCGTTCAAAGGATATACAAAGGAGAAGTTTTCGAGAAAAGAATCGAACAACGAACCGTAAGAAAAAGAGATTAGGATGGCACTAGATAAAAATGGCATCGCTCAGCGAATAGCTCAAGAACTCCAGGACGGCTTTTATGTCAACCTTGGAATCGGGATCCCGACCCTCGTGGCCAACTTTATCCCACAGGGAATTGAAGTAGAGTTCCAGTCGGAAAATGGTATGCTTGGAATGGGCTCGTTTCCTATGGAAGGTGAAGAAGATGCAAACTTGATCAATGCGGGTAAACAAACAATTACCGCACTTCCAGGAGCAGTATTCTTTGATTCATCAACCAGCTTCGCTATGATTCGAGGGCAACATGTTGATTTGACAGTTCTCGGAGCTATGGAGGTGAGTGATCAAGGAGATATTGCCAATTGGAAGATTCCCGGAAGGATGGTTAAAGGAATGGGCGGCGCAATGGATCTAGTGGCCTCGGCCAAGAACATCATAGTTGCCATGATGCACACTAACAAAGCAGGGGAATCGAAGCTTTTAAGCAAATGTTCTCTACCTCTAACTGGTGTAGCATGCGTCACGAGGGTAGTTACCAATTTAGCAGTGTTAGATATAACGCCGCAAGGGTTTAAACTGCTTGAGCGAGCGCCCGGAGTTTCTGTGGAGGACATTCAAGCTGCAACGGAAGGACGATTGATCATTGATGGCGATGTGCCAGAAATGACTTTATAAATTAGCATGATTCTCATCACCGGGGCAACGGGTATTGTCGGGTCGCACATCGCAGTGCAACTCTTACAAGCATCGAATGATGTTCGACTTCTCGTTAGGCCATCGTCAAACAAGACAGCAATCATTCAGCTGCTCCGTTACCATAGTTTAGAAGACACTTTTAATTACGTCGAAGGAGACATAAACGACCCATTAAGTCTTGAAAACGCTATGGATGGAGTAGATATAGTTTATCACTGCGCCGCGGCAGTGCACTTCGGCTCAGGCAGGCGGGACGAACTCTTTCTTGTGAACGTGATGGGAACAAGGCGTGTCGCCGACATGTGCTTGCGACGTCAGGTTAAGTTGTGTTACATCAGCTCCACCGCGGCAATAGGCAGTGAGACATTTGACGGTGTTATCAAGGAGGAAAGTAAGTGGGAAGAAGATGCCGATAGATCGGATTATTCTCTTTCAAAAAGAGAAGCTGAAATGGAAGTTTTTCGAGCAGTTGAAGAGGGATTAGATGCGGTTATCGTTAACCCGTGCGTGATTATTGGACCGGGAAACTGGGGAATGAGCAGCACATCCGTCATCCTTGCGGCGACCAAAGGCCTTTTGTTCTATCCAAGTGGATCCAATGCGTTCGTCGACGCCCGCGATGTAGCAGACATAGCAGTCTCTCTGGCCAACTCACCTCATGATGTGATTGGAAGGCATCTGTTGATTGGGGAGAACATGAGCTTCAAGCGCTTTTTTGACATTGCTTGTGAGTTGGCAAATAGTCGAAAACCAAGTGTGGCAGCCCCTACAGGGCTCATTCTCACGTTGGCTACAATTATCAAGCTATTTGAGCGAATCGGTTTTTGGCCTTTTAAACTGAGTTCCTCTAGCCTTGAATCTGCATGTCGTAAAACGGTGTTTTCAAACGACAAGATTAAGGGTTTGGGGATGGAATTTAGACCACTAGAAGATAGTGTGCAGTATGCGCTGAGCGTCTACCAAATGAAAGAAAATAGAGCCTAGAGGGTTTTCTTTTTTCGGACTCTCGCCCCATCCTCGAGCTGCTCGTCAAGGCTTGGCTCTTCTTCTTCAACAGCAGATGAACCTTTTATATCAGCCAATTTCGTGCTCAGTATTTCCATGGAGAGATCATAGACCTGAATCATTTCTTCATTGTCTGCGCTCCAATAATCTAAACTTTTGTCAAAACGTACTCTGGAAATACCACACGTATCGAAATAATCAAAATAGGCCTTTTTGACGTGGGCTTGAATACCAAGTTTCCTGACTTCTCGATGACGAGTTGCCGCATCTAGCAAATGCACATCAGCCATATACATTGCCATGCTGTCTATTGGAAGTACGCCATTGGGCTTCTCCCTTACGACCTCGTTTCCCGATCCGCAAGACGCTAAGACAATCAAGGTGCTGATCAATGAGAACCACTTCATCGACTGAAAGAAATAGCGGAGCCTCGACAGCTGTCATTTACTTCTCCGTTTGAATACGCGATTTCACCATTTACGAAGGTCATGTAGATGCTTGAGTTGAATTGATGACCCTCAAATGGAGACCAACCGCATTTATACAAAAGAGTGGGCTTTTCAACGAGGGTTGGATTTGCTCGATCCACAATGGCCAAGTCAGCGAACATGCCCGGTTCAATGTAACCACGGTCTTTAATCTGGTAGCAACGAGCTGGAGAATGACTCAATTTTTCGACCGCCCGCTCTATAGAGATTCGACCTTGATTCACAAAATCTAACATTGCCAATACGGAATGCTGAATCAGCGGTCCACCAGAAGGCGCGGTCCAGTAGTTACCTGATTTTTCTTCGTAGGAATGTGGAGCATGATCCGTTGCAACGACATCAATACGGTCATCAAGTAAGGCCTCCCAAATGGTGTCTCTATCTTCTGCGCTTTTCACTGCGGGATTCCACTTAATGAAGGCGCCTTTTGCTGCATAGTCTGCATCCGAAAACCATAGGTGATGGATACAAGCCTCAGACGTTATTCGCTTCTGTTCAAGCGGAACGTCGTTTCCAAACAAATTTGTTTCGATCCCCGTGCTAATGTGAAGAATGTGAAGGCGGGTATCATGTTTTTTTGCCAATTCAACGGCCTTACTGGATGAGAGATAGCACGCCTCATGGCTCCGAATTATTGGATGCTGATCGAATGGGACGTTGTCACCATATCTATCCTTGAATATTTTAGAATTAGCCCGAATGGTTGCTTCGTCTTCGCAATGCGTGGCAATCAAAAGATTGGCGTTTTTGAAGATTTTGTCAAGCGCCTCAGTGTTATCAACAAGCATGTTGCCGGTCGAGGATCCCATGAAAATCTTAATTCCACATACGTTGTTGACGTCCGTGGCCATAACCTCATCAAGATTATCATTTGTTGCCCCGATGTAGAATGAATAATTTGATGGTGATACCGCAGCTGCTCGATCAAACTTCTTTTGAAGCTCTTTCTGAGTGATTGTTTGGGGATTGGTGTTTGGCATTTCCATGAACGTCGTAACGCCTCCCGCAACCGCAGCCCTTGACTCGGTCGTAATTTCTCCCTTGTGTGTCAGGCCAGGTTCGCGAAAATGAACTTGGTCGTCGATAACACCGGGAAGAATCCATTTTCCCTTGAGATCTACGATCTCTACGTTTTCTGAAATATCTGCAGGGTATTCCCCTTCAAAAACGGCTGAAATTTTTCCGCGCTCAACTAAAACACTACCAACAAATGATCTTCCTCGATTCACGATGGTTGCGTGCGCTAGGAGCTTAGGGTTCATAGAGAGAAGCGCATTTGAACGACACCGATGAAGGCCTCTTTGAAAATGCCGGAACTCATTTTAGAAGAGCCCGCTATGCGGTCAGTAAAAGTGATTGGCACTTCTATTAACTGGTATTTTTTTCGCCAAGCTCTATACTTCATTTCGATTTGAAATGCATATCCAATGAACCTAACATCATCGAGAGCGATGTTCTCGAGCACTGCTCGCTTGTAGCACTTAAAGCCTGCCGTCGTATCCTTTATGTTCATCCAAAGAACTAGGCGGACATAAACGGAAGCAAAATAGGACATCAAGATTCTTCCCCAAGGCCAATTTTCGACGCGGCCGCCCCTCACGTATCGAGACCCAATGGCGACGTCTGCACCACCGTCTTTGGCAGCAATGTACAATCGAACTAAATCATCTGGATTATGAGAAAAGTCGCAGTCCATTTCAAAAAAGAACTCGTAAGCTCGTTTTAATCCCCACTTGAATCCGTGGATATAGGCTGTCCCTAACCCCAGTTTTCCTTTGCGTTCTTCAATGAAAAGGCGGTCTGGATATTCAGTCATGAGGGATTTCACGATCGTAGCCGTGCCGTCTGGAGACCCGTCATCGACAATTAATAAATCGAATTCAGCGGGAAGTGAGAACACTTTTCTGATCATGTTCTCAACGTTCTCCTTCTCGTTGTAAGTGGGTATAATAACTAGTGCTTCTGCCAAGGCTTCTAGGATCGAACGAAGATAATCTGAAAAACAAGATGCGATGTTTATCCCTGGCCACTTCAGTATTTAAACTCTTTTTGGAATTAATATCCACCTGTGTGGGCTGCGGCAAATGGTAATTTTGGTTGTCGTGATCAAATTATTTTCACATCTACTCGCCTTTCTGACCTTGTTCATGCCAATAGGAGCAATGACTCAGGTGGTATTTGACCAAACCAATGGGATGATCAACCTTGGAATCGCTTCGCAAGACTTTGAGGTTGCTAATAATGGTTACGACTGCGAGGCCGCGGACGATTTCACTATTCCCTCAGGAATGAATTGGACGATCGATAGTGTGGAAATCTTTGGACAATACTCTAATCTCAGCGATAGCACAGGACTTAGGCTTCGCTTCTATGAAGATGACAACAGCAGCCCGGGTGACCTAGTTTATGAGAAAGAATGGTCGTCAAACGTGGACCCAGATGGAGACGGAAACGTCATGATCACCTTTGATTGCCCATTTCAGCTGGCGGGAGGAACTTATTGGATGAGCGCCCAAGCGATTAAACCCCTAGTTGGGGGTGGGCAATGGTATTGGTTGCGCGATTCAATTGGCAATGGCGATGTGTTTCAATGGAAAAACCCGCCCGGTGGATTTGGAACGAGCTGTTTTTCTTTTACTCCAATCAATGTCTGCGCAACAAGCATAATTGAGCCAGGCACGGCCTTCAAGTTGTATGGGTGCGATGGGGGGCCGGATATTGATCTGTTGCCTCCTGACACTGTGATTTGCGCAAATGATGATTATGAGTTGTCTGTGGATACGAGCGCTTCTGCAGGACACACATTTCTCTGGAGCACGGGTGACACACTTCAATCCATTGTTGCAGACTCCTCCCGTTCGTATCGCGTATCGGTCACTGATACCTCATCGGGTTGTTATACCGTGAGATGTGCTCAAATTGACGTCGTTCACATACCAGACCCTGCAATAGTTGACGATACGATTTGTGAGTTTGGTGGGCCGGCTTCAGTGACATTTTTCAGCACTATATGTCCGAACTGTGTCAACATTTGGAATGAATTGGACACCAACAACATCCTTTACAGCCACACAGAAGAAGGGCTGGTTACTAAGCGTGTGCTCGACACGATCGTTGGGTGCTTTGAGGTTGATACAGCATTCATTGAGCTGGAAGATGTTCCCCTTGAATTTTTTCCTGGAGCCGAGAATCAAATTTGTTTGGGAGACAGTTTGGCTTTGTCTGCTACTGCGGGCTATGAGTCATATTTATGGTTTGAATTCATCAACCCTGGGTGGACGCCATACTCCGATAGCATATCAATTGAACTTCAATCAACGGGTCAGTTTCGCCTCCTGGTTACGTCTGCGTTCGGATGCCAAGCCTCGGATACAGCTTCACTTACAGTTAATTCGAACCCATTTCCAGTACTACAGTCAAGTTGGTTGGGAGACAGTCTTTTCCTGTTCACCAGTGAAGATTATGATTATTACTTATGGTCTGATGGGAGCGTAGATAGTGTGTTCTCTCCAGATTCTAACGGGATATATTCTGTCTTGGTGACCGACTCCAATGGCTGTATGTCGACGGATGAAATCGCGGTCCTAAACGTATCTATCACGGGGCCTGCAGTCAACAGGTTAATGTTTTTTCCAAATCCTGCAGACAATCGAGTATTTATTCATGCCGAAACCACAAAAGGGTTTGGCACGCTTCGCTTGATCGATATTCAAGGGAATGTCCACTTGGAGCGTGTTATGAGCCATCGTGCTATAGAATTACAATTGCAGAACATCCCTGCAGGCCTGTATGTTATTCAGCTAAATTCAACTGAAGGGCAAGTGGTTAAGCCCTTGATGGTCAACCATTAGAATTCTCCGATGAACAACGGATATTTGGTGATGAACGCCGAATATGTTGAATGATTCTGTACATTCATGGCACAATCTAATTTACTATGGTGAGAACTCTACTTTCATTTTTGACCATTCTAGCGATTGGCACTTTAAACGCACAGACGCTGCTTGTGGATCAAACCGCAAGCCCAGCGGGTCAAGGATCCGCCTCTCAGGATTTTGAAACAACGTATAACACATACGACTGTATGCAGGCCGACGATTTTGAAATTCCAAATGGGGAAGCTTGGCAGATTGACTCAGTTAGAATTATTGGCACCTACAGCTCCGGAGCTGTGACTACCTCTGGTCTCGTTGCGCGATTTATGAATAATCACGTGAACAACAAGCCTGGTTCTTTGGTCTGGGACACGATCATATCCGCAAATATGGATCCGGATGGAGACGGAACAATCGTAGGCGACATTAGCAACGATCCGTTGACTCTCGGTCCTGGAACCTATTGGCTCGGCGCATCAGCCCGCAAAGATTTTGCTGGCGGTGGCGGACAATGGTTTTGGTCACACGACAATGACTCGGTATTAAGTGACATTCACTGGAGGAACCCAAGTACTGGTTTTGGAAATGGATGTGCGAACTGGGGAAAGTCTGAAAATTGTTTAAGCACAGTTGCACCAGCAGCTATGTACCAGGTATACGGCTGCAAAATAGTCGGGGTCGGCGCCATCGGTGAAGACACTTCGTTTTGTGAAGGGGGCTCGGTGACATACGATGTGACTTCAACAGGAGCGACATCATATGTATGGAGCACAGGCGCTACAACTTCTTCCATAACCACGGACTCAACTGGAACTTATTCTGTCACCATTACATTCAGTGGAGGTTGTATCTCTGAGGTAGTTCAAACGGTGAATGTGACTGTGAATACAGAATATCCTGTGGTTCTCGAGGATGATACGATTTGCGCAGGAGGTAGTCCCGCGACATACGTAGCGCCGAACTGTGGAAATTGCACCTGGGTTTGGCATGACAGTACTACCGCAGCCTTTTACACCACGACTCAACAGGGTTGGGTATCAATAACAGTGACCGATGCGAGTGGATGTGCGGGTACGGACAGTGCGTATGTAACCGTGGAGGAGCCTGACGTACAAATTGCCCAAGGCGATTCATTAGACCTTTGCGCGGGTGACACCTTAACTCTTTCTACAGTAAATGCATTTGCCGAATATGATTGGTCAATTGACAATGGCTCAGGCTGGGTGTATATGGGTGATTCTGCCGTTATCGGAGCAACCGAAGGGGGGTTTTATTTGGTGGAAATCACAACAGATGCAGGCTGTTTGGCCTCAGATACCATAATTGTTTATGAGAGACAACTTCCTATTGTCAACATCACGCAGAGCTGGACCAATGACTGGAGGGTGAAATTAAATGCTGGAGCCGGATTCGTATTCTATGAATGGAGTAATGGGAAGACAAGCCAAACAATCAATACGAGCACAAACAAGACTTATACAGTGACAGTAACGGATGAATATGGCTGTCAGGGAACTGACCAAATCGTGGTCATCGTTGCGGGCGCAGAAGATTTGACGGATAAGGGCATCAGGGTCTTCCCAAATCCAAGTTCGGACATTGTAAACGTTGTACTTCCTCCCAACAGCGAGTTTGGAACTGTGCGCATTATCGATGCACTTGGAAGAGAGGTAACGAGTTTGACAATGATCAAATCTGCAGCTCAAATAGATGTTTCTATGCTTGAGCCCGGAGCCTATCAATTGGCGATCAATGTAGATCGCAAAGATCATTTCGTGACGCTTTTGATAGAATAGATATTTTTAAAACCTAACCTAGAAATGTAGAGAGGCGGTCCGTAGTGGCTGCCTCTTTTATTTTATAAAAAGGTAGTTTTGAAACGATATGAAATTAGCGCTCTCCTTGGTCGTCACTTTTTTCCTTTTTGGAGCTCAGTCTAGTTACGCTCAACAACCCCTGCATGATCAAACTATTAGTACAGTTGGGACAGCCGTCGCTTCTCAGCACTTCGAAAGCACTAATTCGACATATGATTGCATGGCGGCGGATGATTTCACCATTCCGTCGGGCGAACAATGGCATATAGACTCAATAGTAGCTCGGGGTCACTACGTTGTGCCTACCGGACAACCTCTTCCCGGGGCTGGAATCATAGTGCATATCTATGAAGACGGAGGTGGTTATCCTGATTCATTGATTTATTCAGACACCAACCTCATGAATGTCGATTTGAATTTCAACGGAATTTTAGTGGCTCGATTTTCTTCACCATTGATCCTTGACCCAGGCCAATACTGGGTTGGCATTTCAGCCAGAAAGGATGCCGGATCAACCTCCACGCAATGGGAATGGTTTAATAGCTCATCAAATCTTGGTGATACTGCTCACTGGGCAAATCCAGGAAATGGATTTGCTCTTGGATGCACATCATACGCCAAGCTCTCTGCTTGTCTAGCTAATTTCTTCCCGGGTATGTCCTTCAGTGTTCATGGATGCCCACTGGCGCCCCCAGAGATCATAGGTCTTGCGAGTAGTGCGACAATATGCACCAATGAGCCATTAACCGTCATGGTTTCAACTAACGTCAGTATTCCGGTGTGGAGTTGGAGCTCTGGAGAGTCCGGAGACTCGATTGTGGTGAATCAAACAGGCCAGCATGTCGTGTCATGTAAAGACTCACTAACGGAGTGCGTGACCATGGATACCATTAATGTATTTGCAATTGAAGCTCCGGGGTTTGAAATCTTAGATGATACAGTCTGCGATGGAGACACCTTAACCATGATGGTGCAAACGTGTAGTGGATGTACATATGCTTGGTCGTCAGGCTCTTCGACAAGCTCAGCTCAGATAATAAGCGGAGGCCTGGTCTCTGTAACTGTTACAGAAGGAATTTTTGGCTGTAATGAATCGGATTCAGCTCAAGTTGATCTGATCATTGTGGATTCTGTGGAATTTGGAGTCGATTACCCCCTCGTCCTTTGTGAAGGAGACAGCTTAGTTGTCCCACTTAATTCCACATACGAGAGCTACCAATGGAGCACCGGAAGCACTACTAATGAAATTTGGGCGTCGGAAGCAGGTACATATACCGTTACCGTATCAATTGGCGAATGCACCGAACAGGGAGAGCTAGATGTATTTGCTGCGCCAAATCCAAATCCAAATATCGGATACATGGAAGATGGAGGGCTGGATGTGCTTTATGCTGATTCAGGATTCGTATTCTATCAATGGTCAACAGGGTCGGCTACTCAGTCCATAATCGTAGACCTTTCCGCAGCCTACTCAATTACGGTAACGGATAGCAATGGATGCGAAGGTTCTGCGTTATTTGAGTACACAGTCGGTATTCCTGATCTAGATGACAACTTCAAGCACTATCCAATCCCGGTGACACAAACACTCACAGTGGAGCTAAATAATTCTTTTGTGGAGGAGATCATGATTTTCTCACTTTCAGGCAAACTTGAGAGAAGTGTTGATGCGAAAGGGCGGACGTTACAAATTGATTTAAGTGACCTTATCCCTGGACAGTACATCTTGAGCTACAAGCTGTATAATGGCAATGCAAAGCAATTTGTGATTGACAAGTTGTAGCCTTAAATAATCTGCTATGCGAACTGGACTATCCATTTTATTGATGCTGCTTTTTACTGTTCCGGTGATCGCGCAGGAATCGGATTCCACATTTTCTAAGTACATCGAAAACACGGTCAAGAAGTTTGACTTACCCTCACTCTCGGTGGGTGTTTTGAAGGATGGAAAAGTCATTTACTCTAAGGGGTTTGGTAAAAAAACAGCAGACGCGAAGTTGTCTCCAGACAAGCAGACCATGTATGCCATTGCCTCGCTTTCAAAGGCGTTCACCGCGGCGGCAATGGGAATGTTGGTAGACGAAGGGAAAGTTAATTGGGATGACAAGGTCAAAGATCATTTGCCGTGGTTTGAAATGAATGACACCTACGTATCCGAGAACCTAACCGTCGAGGACTTGCTCTGTCACCGAAGTGGTTTGATCACCTTCGATGGGGACCTACTTTGGTACGGCTCGTCGTATTCAAGAGAAGAGACAGTTAGGCGCATTCGGCATAGAGAACCCACGTATGGGCTTAGGGAGGAATTTGGCTATCAAAACATCATGTTTATGACCGCGGGAGAGGTCATTGAGGCTGCTTCCGGCATGAGCTGGGACGACTTTGTGAAAACAAGAATTCTGAATCCGCTGGGCATGAAGCGTACGACCTCTTCCTTTCAAGAGTTTTCGACTGATCTGAATATTGCTAAGCCTACCCTAAAAGGGAAAGAAATTTTAATGTTGAGTTATGACAATTGCGGGGCAACTGCTGCGCTTAGCTCCTCATCGGAAGACATGCTTCGCTGGGCACAGTTCTGGTTGAACGGTGGCGTTGTAAACGGAGACACCCTCTTACAACCATCCACGATAAAAAGAATTTGGTCTGTTCACACAACACTGCCAGTTGGAAAATTTGATGAAAAAAACGGCACCCACTTCAAAGGATATGGAATGGGCTGGTTCGTCATGGATTATGAGGGTCGAAAGGTTATCCATCACGGAGGTGGACTACCCGGGTATATCACAAAATTTGTGGTTGTTCCCGAAGAGAAATTGGCCATCATTGCGATGACCAACGATATGAGCTCCATACCGAGCATGATGATGTATTCGGCCATAGACTGGTCGATGGGCAAACCATACGAACAATGGGCTCAGACATTCTACGACTTTAAAACAAAGGGGGACAAAAGAGAACTAGACATGAAGAATGATCGAGCCTCCACTCGAAATTCTGAACCAATGCTACTCCCGTTGACAGACTACGTTGGAACTTACCGCGATGATATGTATGGTGACGCGTCCGTAATCATGGGTAAGGATGGCTTGCTTATTTCATTAATCCCAACAAAGGAGCTGTTTACTGGAAAAATGTCACCATGGGATGACCATGCCTTCAAATTTGAGCACAACGACCCATTCCTGACCTATGGCATCGCCAACTTTGACGTGGACAAGGATGTTGTCAAAGGCTTCAAAATAGATTTACCGAATTATGATTTCCACTTTGACAAATTGGACTTTAAGAGAGTAGAGTGATGAAAGGATGGATTATAGGGTTATTCCTATTAACGCTGTGCAGCCATGTAAATGCACAGATCTGGCTTGAGGAAACGAGAATTGATACTTCAACGGTAATAACTGGGATCGAAATACCTTGGGACATGGAATGGTGGAGTGATGATACAATCGTTTTCACCCAGATAGATGGAACCATCCAGCGCTTGGCGGTGAATAGTTCGCAGCTAGAAACAATTTACACAGTACCCAGTTTAGCTAGAGAAAATCAAGCGGGTCTTATGGGAATGCAAATGCATCCAAATTGGCCCGACACAGCCAAGTTCTATATAGCTTACACATACTATGACGGCTCGGAGATCGATCTTCGAATTGAGGAACTGATCTATGATCAATCTAATGATCAAGTGAGCGCTGGAAACGCGCTGATGGAAGATGTTACCGTGAGCAACTCAAACACTGGTTGTAGAATCCTCATCGCAGAAGACAACACGATGTATGTGACAATGGGGGATGTAAAAGACAACAGCGCTCCACAAGACCCGGCTAGCTTGAATGGCAAGGTATTGAGGATGAATCTGGATGGGAGCGTTCCAAGTGACAATCCAAATACCGGTAGCCTTGTCTTCACACTTGGGCATAGAAACGCGCAAGGAATCGTCCAAACCCCTTCAGGGAATATCTTCATTTCTGAGCACGGGCCATTCACGGATGATGAGATCAACCTTTTAGAAGCAGGATCAAACTATGGATGGCCATTAATCAGTGGTCCATGCAGCGAGGGCAATCAAGATTTATGCGATTCAATCGGAGCCGTCGAACCACTTCTGGATTGGACGCCAACGATCGCACCCTGCGGAATTGACTTTTATGACAATCCAGCTATTCCTGAGTGGCGAAATTCAATACTGATGGCAACGCTTAAGGATGAGCGCCTGCATGTATTGGAGTTCAATGATCTAAATCAAACCAGCTTTACCACGGTAAGTGCGCATCTCAAGCACGTCTTTGGCAGGATTCGGGATGTTCTTGTTGCGCCGAATGGGGAAATATTTCTTGCCACGACCAACAAAGATGTATTTGGAACTCCGGGCCCTCGAGACGACAGGGTAATAAGGCTAACCCCAACGAAACACAATGGGTTGGAGGAATATAGCGCGGCCCCAATCACGGTTCATCAACACAATTCCAAACTATATTTTAGCGAACCAGTAATTGGAGACTTGAGCATCTGTGATTTGACTGGAAAAGTTTTGAAGCGGACGACCATGTTGAATGAGACGACTATTGATTTTGTTCCAAGCCAACATTTCAGCGTCTTACTCGTTAGCCTGCAAGGCCCAGTTCATTCGATTAATCAGAAATTGATCATTCATTGAAATACCTAATCGCACCCTTATTTTTCTCATTGGCAATATGCTTCGTGGCGCGTTCTCAGGACACCTTGTACCTAGAAAACACCAAATTGGTTCATGAGGTGTTGGTGGATAAACTGACTATTCCTTGGGACATGAATTGGGGTCCCGATGGCTGGATTTGGTTTAACGAGCGCGATGGACATATATATCGTTTGCACCCAGACACCAAGGAGATTCAGGAAATATTCGTGGTTACGGAGACTTATCAAAGCTGGGACAACAGCGGATTTCACGCGTTTGCACTTCACCCCGAGTTTCCAATGGTTCCCTATGTCTATACGCATTACACGTATGATGAATACGGGTCAAGATTAGTTCGTTACACTTTTTCTTTTGACGAGAACACTCTCGTAAACCCCGTGGTACTCTTAGATCAAATCCCTGGTAATTCTTCCCACAATGGAAGCCGGATTCTGTTTGACGAGAACCATAACATTCTTTTATCCATGGGCGATGCCTTTAGCAATATGGAGGCCCAAAAACTGAATTCCCTGAGCGGCAAGATACTTTGCCTTGATCAAACGGGAATGCCTTGTGAAGACAATCCATTCAACGACAACTTCACGTACAGTTATGGCCACAGAAACCCTCAAGGACTATGCTATGGGCGTGATGGCATCATCTATTCTTCTGAGCACGGTGAGGCAACAGATGATGAGCTAAACGTAATTGTGAAAGGCAAAAATTATGGCTGGCCTTTGATAGAAGGGTTTTGTGATTATGTCTCCGAGCAGGCAATTTGCGATACAGTTGATTTGGAGGAACCAATTTTTATCTGGACACCTACATCGGCACCTTGCGGATTGGCTTACTTCGATCACGAATCCATTCCAGAGTGGAGGCACAGCTTGATTCAGACATTTTTAAAAGACAAGCGATTTTCAGTCTTGCCTCTGACGGACGATGGATTGGCGATTAAAGATGACGTAGAGTGGAAGATATACGAACAGCGTTTTGGGCGAATTAGAGAAGTTTTGGTTACTCCAACTGGGCGATTGTTCATCAGCACGTCCAATGAAGAAACCAATGGCCAATGGGTGCCTAAAGATGACTATGACAAAATCATAGAAATCATTAACCCGGATTTTGAGTACCCCGCTTTCGTCCCTGAAATCTCCTCTTTTCAGGCACAAGTTTTTCCCAATCCGGCGACTGATAATTTGTGGGTGTCACTTGACACAAAGGAGAACGAGGTCCAAATTGAAATGACAGATTTACAAGGGAACCTTGTTTACCAAGAAACAAAGTCCAATGAAATTTTTGATGGGTTTTGGCAGTTGATCTTACCGGAATTGGAATCTGGCATCTACTCATTAAACTGCTACTACGGCTCCAATAAACTTTCGAAAAAGATCGTCATCGCTAATTAGTCAAGGATAAGCTCCCAATAGGCAACGTCGATCCACCGACCCATCTTGTAGCCAACCTCTTTGAAGTGTGCGACCTTTTGATAACCAAGACTCTCATGAAGCGCGACGCTCGCCTCATTTGGTAAGGCCACCCCACCCATAATAGCATGGGCGCCATCGGCCCTGAGTTTATTGATTAAGTCTGCGTAAAGGATCTTTCCGAATCCTCTTCCAGAGTAGTCCACGTCAAGATAAATTGTGGTCTCGAGGGATTGTCGATAAGCGCAGCGGGATTTCCAATTTCCAGCATAGGCGTAGCCTGCGATAACACCCTCATATTCAAAAACAATCCAGTAATGCTCTTTCTGCGCAGAGGCAATTCTAGTCCACATTTCAGCAGCATTAATCTCTGTTTCTTCAAACGTGACTATGGTCTCCCGAATGAAGTAATTATAGATTTCAGCTATGCGCGGAGCATCAGATTGTGTGGCCGTTCTAATCACGATTCAATATTAAATGAAAAAGCCCCTCTGCAAAAAACAGAAGGGCTTCCCTTTGAATTATTAGGAGACTACTGAACGATTAGCTTCAGGGTCTCTTTGTTTTGGTTTTCAACGATGTAAATCCCGCTCTCGAGGCTGTTGATGTCTACAGCGATTGTTAGTTGAGCTTGAAGAACAACTTGTCCTGTAATGTTGTAGATACTGATTGAAACTTGTTCAGTGAAGTTCAACACTCCTGATCCATTCGGATTTGGATAGGCAGTGAAGTTGGTTCCGCTAACTACCTTAACTCCGCTCGTTTCGTTATCAGCGTCTGGTGTTGCGTCCGTGAAGACAACCCAAGGAGTTCCACCATCGGTCTCACGTCCGAATGATTCGTCCGCACCCAAAGCGGGAACAGTCACAGTATCAACGGCGGTAAAGTCACATCCTTCTTGTACCACGAGGCCGACAAACGTACCAGCGGCATCGAGCTCAAAGTTTGAGTGAAGATCGCCTTCTGAGCTTTCGTTGTCACACCATACTAGGGCGTAGCCTCCGGCTGTGATCATTTCCGTTGAACCGAGTGGAATCTGATATTTTCCTGGATCCTGATCATCATTCGTCACGAACAAACCAGCCAATGAAATATCACCTGATGTTGGATTGTAAAGTTCAATCCAATCATCAAAATCTCCATTTTCATCAGCAATTTCACTCACATTGTCTGACATGACTTCGTTGATGTTCAGCATGGGGACCTCGGTTTCTGATGTATCAATATCAGTTGTGTACATCGGGAAAATTTGATATCCACTTGTGTAAGGTGAAGACCCGTCAAACTGTCCTCCAATTCCGTGGATGGTCATTGTCATTGTTGAGTCTGCAAACCAGTTCTCATCAATATCAGTGTCTGAATCAATTCTCATTACGATGGTGTCACCATCGCAATTCACCAATTCAACGTTCGCAGAACCCGTGAAGTTTGCTGGATCTGGCCACGTACCGCTGCCTCCATTATATTCAACGTTGGCAATGACCATTGGAGCTGACTCTGTCATTCCGGATGGGACACTCACGTTTAATTCCGCGGGAAGCGAATTGCCAGAATTCATAACCTCAATAGAGTCGGGTATGATTTCAGTCAACCCATTGTAAAAGTCAATTTCACCTCGAAGTCTAATTGAATCTCCTTCAGTTACGGTGTAGCCGCTAACGTCATTGAAATTGAAGACGTTGATTCCTCCATCGTCATAGATTGTGAAGGAAATTCCATTTCCTCCTCTTAGATCTAACCCTAGAACTATTCCTTGTGTCCAGCAGTAAACGCCAATTGAATCTGGCTCTCCGTTTGCATCGTCTGTGTTGATCGTTGGGATTGGATAAAATGGTGCAGTAGGTGTTGGCGGTGGGGTCGAAGTCGAGTCGCATAACTCTACATCATAATAATGATGTGGGAAAACTTGGTACCCATCAAAGTATGGGGAAGAAGCGTCGAATTGACCTCCAATTCCAATGAGAGAACAAATTGTATCGCCAACAGCGAAGCTCAGTGAGTCATCCACGTCAGTGTCAGAATCTACACGCATCACCAGGGTATCTGTTCCGTTAACCACGTCGTAATTAGAACCAGAAATAGCTGTAATAACAAGATTGTGTAACTCGATGTATTCTGACTCCGTGGATTCGTCAAGATCAGTAACCAATGCCGGCGTTGGTAAAGAGTTTCCACTGCTTAATACCATCATGGAATCACCAGCTACTTGAGCCAGACCATTGAATTGATCAATTGTACCATAAACGATTACTGAATCACCTTCTGTTACTGTATAGGCAGGAGTGAAACCTCCAAAAGCAAAGACAGCGATTCCGCCAGTATTGTCTACTACAGTGAAGCTGTTGTTGGAAGATGTCCCTTGAAGATCAACCCCAAGAACAAGGCCTTGAATACCACAAACTACACCATTTGAATCGGGCTCTCCATTTGAATCTACCGTCTCGATTGTGCCGATTGGATAAATAGGTACACTGGCACTTGGAGGTGCTGGACCGCCACAACTCGTGTCGACGTCAGTGTAGTATCGAGGAAATATTTGATAGCCATCGAAGTACGGTGAAGAGGCGTCAAATTGACCACCAATACCGACAACCCAACAAAGTGAATCGCCAATGACAAATGTCAAAGAGTCATCGACATCCGTATCCGAATCAACACGCATCACGATGGTATCTGTGCCGCTCACGAGCGTATAGTTTGATCCTGAAATTGCTGTGATAAGGGCGTTTTCAAACTTGACCAATTCTGATTCTGTTGATTCGCCTAACGAAGTAACAGTTGCAGTATCTGGAATCGGGTTTGATTGGTTCAACAGCTCAATTGAGTCGGGAACAAATTCCAATAAACCATTGTAGAAGTCAATCTCTCCTCTTATAAGAATTGAGTCTCCTTCTAACACAGAATAATTGCTGACATCGTTGAAGTTAAACACGTTGATTCCGTTTACGCCTCCACCAAGGGTGTCCATGATCGTAAAGGACAGACCAGTATTTCCATCGAGATCAACTCCCACAACGACACCTGAAGTCCAGCTGTAGACGCCGATTGAATCGGGCTCTCCACTTCCATCAACAGTGTTGATGGTGGAAATGTTATAATATGGAGTTGATGCTACAGAGAGCGCACCAGTATCAAGTCTTACGTTATCAAAACCGGCATTGTCAGAACCACCATTTTGTTTTACGTATATATTGAGTCGGATGCTGTCAGTTCCATTTGTCACTGCATGGTCAATCGTCCCATCTCCCGAGGAACCAGTTCCTCCTAAAATTACAGTCAATCCTTGAGAAACTCCATCTTCAAAGACTTCATATTTAACAGTATCACCAGAGTCAAAACCATTGATATCCCAATCAAATCGAACATAGGCATTGGTGAGTGACCCAAGGTGAATGGAGTCAAACATGAGGGTTCCGTATCCGGCTGTTCCTCCATTTGAATTTTCTAAATCTTGAACTCCCCAAAAATTGGAGCCAACTGAAGGCATTGTGGTTTGACCACTTAAGGATTGAACAACCATCCAAACGTCTCCGCTGGTGTTGAAGGTGTCAGGGTCATAGGTATAACCCCAATCGTCGCCAGAGCTTTCAAAGCTCTGTAGTCTAATAGTCGTTTGTCCAATGGCTAAACCGGAGACAACAAGTAGTAATAAAGTGAATAGATTTCTTAGCATGATAGTTTGCGTTTGTAGCGCAAAGGTGATACAGCAGAAGGGATTAAATGTTATCAGAATAAAAAAAAGTTTAGTCGCTTATCGCAATCGAGTTGCGACGATGACGGGAAGTCTCTTGCGGCTCAATGAGCCAGCGAGGTCGAAGGCTTCGACCATGATCACATGAATGCCTGTCCGAGCCTTTTCTCCACTATCACTTGTTCCGTCCCACACAAAGGAACCAGAGCTCCCTAACAGCGCGTTACTTACCAGTGATTTAATGAGAACTCCTTTGTCATTGTACACGCGAATAGTCGCAGAAGATCCAGCCACCGAAAGCAAGTACTCAATCCGAACAACATCTTGATAGCCATCGTTATCTGGAGAAATGTATTCATCGCTCAGAGACCAACCTGTTCCCGTCATAGATTCGGGATAAAACTGGCTATTCAAATAGCCAGGGGTTGCATAATTTTCATCTGCAGAAGCGCTATGCCAATTGCTTCTATCTGTCCCGCGTACTTCCGGGCTCATCCTCTCCAGAGTAACGCCATCGAGATCTTTAATGAGGGGAAAGTGCATTTCTTCGCTGTAATGAACTTGACCCATCAGATCGGTAAATTGATCGAATAGCCATACATCTCCGGTGTCGTTTGGCAAGGTGGGTAAGTTCACTGCCAGCAGGTTGTTTTCAAACGCCTGTGGATAGTTTTCAAGAATGTCATTCTTGTCCTCATGCAAGCAGAGGTGTTCGTCTGTAGAAATGAAAATTGAAGAAGAAGCGATGATATTGTGCCTTAAACTGTCGTTCGAATCGTAGTATCCCAAGGTCCAATCCCGGAGATTAATTACGGCATCAGAATTATTCAAAAGCTCGACGAAGTCCGTTCCAGATCCCCGCGGATTGAATAGCAACTCATTGATTACTACATCTCCCGAATCGTGTAAGTACGCCGAAGCGCTGAGGTCATATGCCCGCGCATTTTGGCAGCTTGCGAGTGAGTCAAGGCTCACCGTATATGACCGCCCCCGGGCAAAGCTATCAGCGGATGTGATGGCGATCGAACTTTCCGAGGCAAAGGCATAGTTAGCCGTTTCATTGTCTAAGCTCAAGGCGATCGAAGCTGACGTATCAAGACGGTGTGAGAAGACAACTAATAGCTCATTTAATGATGTGAATCGAATATCTCGAATGTCCACGATTGTTGAACCAGCACTGTCTAGAATTGAGTTTTCTTGGCCCGGAGTGCCACCGTCAGGATGCTCTGAACCGGTCCAGTTGTTCTCAATTCCGCAGATGTCCTCTGGATTAATTCGTTCGAGCGAAAAGCCACCTTTTGATTTTACATCGGAGCCGTACCAATCACTCGCGTATTCTACTTGGTCAATGACTTTAGTCCCACGACTCAGAACTATCTTGTCCTGATCGTTATTGAGGCTCGGCATGGAACTGACAGGAATGATTTTTCCATATCCAAAGTGTAGGTTATTCCAGAAGAGAACGAACCTGAAAACTGGAGTTCAACGACTGTGTCATTTTGAAGGATAGCAGTGGTTATTCCTCCTATGCTCGGAGAAAGAGAATAGCTCGATATGAGCTCACAGCTTGCCTCATCCATGGCTTCATTAAATCGAATCTGGATCGTTTGGGCGTTCAGTATATCGATTCCATTAACCAGCGGCGGTGTAGTGTCTCCAACGATCGAATCGGCGGATACATCATCAAAGAAAAAGTCCGTTGAGTTGCTCGAAGTGTATTTACACCAAAGACCAAAGTAGTTTGAGGAATTGTAGGCGGCGTCCGATGTGTCGCCTTCTAGAGTGAATGGACCCGACGAAGAACTAGAAGAGTAGATCGACCAATTGCCAACAGGATCACGAACAACGCGCACGTATAATTCTGGATTCGATCCAAAGGATGAAGTGCCCATGATGAGATTGACGCTGCTGCCTCCATCTTGGCGTTCGAGTCGTAATGGATCCGCCGGTCCAGATTCTCCTATCCGGAGATAGTATCCATTCACATTAGATCCCAAACTGGTATCACTGGACAGGAGATAAATGCGACTTGTGTTATTGGAGCTCGGAGCAAATGCCATCCTCCAGTAGAGCTGCCATGTCACGGTATCACCAAGGTTCGGAGAAAACTCTGTGTAGAGATAAGCGGTATCGGTGGACGCTGCCGTGTTTAGTTGCAACTGGTTCGAACCATTGACAACGAACTTTGAAGTCGTCCCACTCCATGCTGGATTTGTACTGAAATTCCCGTCCTCGAAGGCATCATAAAACTGAGCTCCGAGCGTTAGTGGGATTAGCAGAAGAAAGGCGAGTACAGGCTTCAATACTCCGTTATTATTGGGATAGACCAAATGTAAATATCCTAATTTTGGACTTCAATTTGAGAATAATTCATGAGAGTAGCCATCATAGGAGCAACCGGATTAGTCGGGCGTAAAATGTTGAAGATTCTTGCTGAGCGCAGTTTCCCAATATCTGCCCTGTACCTAGTCGCGAGCGAGCGCTCTGTTGGGAAGGAAGTGGATTTTGGAGGCGATACCCATAAGATCATTGGACTTCAACAAGCGGTAAGTCTCAAACCAGATATTGCTTTGTTTTCTGCGGGTGGAAAGGCGAGCAAGGAATGGGCTCCAAAGTTTGCGGAGGTTGGTACAACGGTCATTGATAATTCTTCTGCATGGAGAATGGACGCCGACAAGAAGTTGGTCGTGCCTGAGATAAACGGGCATCTCATCGGCGAGGAAGATCGAATCATTGCTAATCCAAATTGCAGCACCATTCAAATGGTTCTAGCTCTAAAACCGCTTCACGATGCCTTCGGAATCAAGCGAATTGTAGTGTCAACCTATCAAAGTGTTTCTGGAACTGGACTGAAAGCAATTGAGCAATTGGAAAATGAACGCGATGGAAGAGTCGAAGAAATGGTGTACCCATACCAGATTGACATGAATTGTCTTCCACATGCGGGTGATTTCGATGAGGATGGAAACACCACCGAAGAGATAAAGCTCGTGGATGAGACACGAAAAATTTTAGATGACCAGTCGATTCAGATTTCAGCAACCGTTGTGAGAGTACCTGTTCGTGGAGGACACAGCGAATCCGTAAATGTTGAATTCCATTCTGATTTTGACATCGCTAACGTTCGAAGACTTTTAGCCGACATGCCTGGAGTAACGCTGCAGGACATGCCAGAGACCAATACGTATCCGATGCCCATCATCGCGGAAGGCAAGGACGATGTTTTTGTTGGACGAATCCGAAGAGATGACTCTCAGCCCAATACGCTGAATATGTGGATCGTGTCCGATAACCTTCGAAAAGGGGCGGCGACGAATGCCGTCCAGATAGCAGAGTGCGTGATTAAAGTGTCTGTATGAATCGAACAATAATCATTGCGTTATTCGTTGGGCTTCTGGCTTCATGTCAACCGACTGAAGAGCAGCTTGCCCAACCTGAGAATATCCTCCAAAATCTTCCAATTTCTGATCGCGACCTTCTGCTTGCGCCGTTGGAAAGCGCGTATGATGACCTTAGAGATATTGCGGAAAATGATCCAGGTCTAGCTGAGGCTTCAGCGGACTTCGACGGCGCTGGGACTATTATCAGCGAGTCATACAAGATGAGAGACGCAGACACAGTCGCTAAATACCAAGTCATCGAACGCCAGACTCGAATGGAGAAAAGAGCTTGGTTCAGTGATGATAAGGGGATTCTTTATTTCTCCACTGCACGAATAAAGTCACTCGACGTAGACGGCGAGAAACTGGAAGTCAGAGATTATAAGTTCTACTTTGAAGATGACGGATCACTGCTTTCTGGATACGGTAAGACAGCCTACAATGGAGACAAGCTCCCATCTGTTTGGACACCAATCTGCCTAACTACAGAACAAGAGCGTTACTTATTCGGATTTTGAGTTTCGCTTCAGAGACCGCTCAAACACAAACGGCCCGAACGGCAATAGCGCCGCAATTCCTCCAAAAAGTATTCGCAACTCATCCCATTTCAGCTTGATGCCGACGATGAGAAGTTGAATGATGTAGGCAATGAATAGGATTCCATGAGCCCAGCCCACATATTTGACGGCTAAAGGCATGGCAAATGCATACTTCAACGGCATGGCAATTCCGAGTAATAAGAGAAACGAAATTCCTTCGGCTCGGCTGATCCAAATGAATCGTTTCAAGCCTTTATCCATCGTTGAGTTTTCCATGTTGGCGCGAAAGTATGGTCCAATTGCAATCATCTTTCATAGTTTTATGGCAACGAACACAACTTCCTGACAATGAAAAAGTTGGCATTTCTTCTATCTCTACTAAGCTCGACGGCTTTTGCTCAGACAAACATTCACTTCGCCAACCCCGAAGTCACGGACATAGTTGCCGGCGACTTTGATGAAGCAGATTACGAGCCTTCCAACGTCTTTGATGATCCGCACGCCATCGCTGCTGAGCTGACCAATAGGATCAATCCAGATTCTCTCAAAAGTTATCTGGAAAAGATGTCGTCGTTCGAAACACGACACACGAGTTCAGACACAATGAGTTCGACCCGAGGAATGGGCGCGGCACGTACATGGGCACTCAATAAATTTGATCAATTCAGTGCTCAAAATGAGAACAGATTGATCAGCAGCTACCTACAGTTTGACGAAAACATCTGCGATGTAACGCGGCATAAAAACATTGTTGCTGTCTTGCCTGGAATACCAAATATCGATTCGGTCATCGACCCATTTCCTCACTCTGTTGTCTTCATTGAAGCACACTTCGATAGTCGGTGCAATACGTCATGTGACACCGGTTGTGTCGCTAATGGAATGGAAGATAATGGCAGCGGTTCAGCCCTCGTTCTGGAGCTGGCTCGCATTATGTCGAAATACAAATTCAAGTCTACAATCCTGTTCATGCTAACTACGGGCGAGGAGCAAGGGTTGAATGGTTCTAATGCGATGGCACAGTATTGTGAGGACAACAACATCAACGTCCGAGCGGTGTTGAACAACGATGTGATTGGAGGAATTACGTGTGGAGAAACCAGTTCACCACCATCTTGCCCAGGTCTCAATGACATTGACTCTACCCAAGTTCGGTTTTTCTCTGCTGGCATCTTCAATTCGCGCTATAAGCAACTTACGCGTTACGTCAAACTTCAGTACAAGGAAGAACTCGAAGAGCATGTAAAAGTGCCCATGGACTTAACCATTATGAACGCGGAGGATCGAACAGGAAGAGGCGGTGACCACATTCCGTTTAGACAGCGAGGTTATTTGGCAATGCGATTTACATCCGCCAACGAACATGGTGACGCAGGAACTGCGGATACAAACTACCACGACCGACAACACACAAGTGATGACATCCTCGGGGTCGATACAGACAATGATGGTGATCTCGACAGCTTTTATGTTGATTTCAACTACCTGGCGAGAAATGCCGCCATCAACGCGAATGCTGCGACAATGTTGGCTCAGGATGTCTGTTCTGATCTAGGGTTTGAGGTGGTTCAAAAGAATTGGCATCAGGTCACAGTACAGATTGGGGGAGATTGGTGTGCTGAAGGACCTTTTAGAATTGCATATCGCACAGAAACGAATGATTGGGACACTTTGGTGACGACAGATCAATACTCAACAGATGTGGAAGTAACCCCCGGAAATATTCACTTCTTCAGTGTTTGTCGTCTCAACAGCGAGGGGATTGAAAGTCTGTTTACAGGAGAGCAGTTCATCGACATCGTCGGAGTAGACGAGCCTAATTTTGGAAGTGGCATTAAGCTGTTGCAGAATAAACCGAACCCGTTTGATGAGACCACATCCATCAGCTACATCGTTTACGACATGCCGCAAAATTCACAGGCAACAATCGTGGTTCGAGGTGTAAACGGACGAATTGTTTCAAGCATTAAATCAAAGGTGCAGCCAGGCGTAAATGAAGTGTTGTACGATCACGGATATGGCCAGCAAGGAACCTTCTTCTATTCCCTTATGATTGATGGGAAAGAGTTGGCGACTAAGAAGATGGTGTTTGTAGCGAACTGATGGATTTGAGAATCCGCATACTCGGGGTGCTATTTATTTGTTCATTTAGTTGTGGAGGCCAAACTGAAATTGGAAGCAGTATTGGCTTCGTCGCGCCTATTGTAGATGATCATAGTCGATATGTGCCCGTAATATTTCCGGGAGGTTATGTCATCCAATCGATCGAAGATAAAATTGCATTGAAATTCGAGGTTAGTTCTGTTCGCTTCTCTGAACGAGAGATGAATACAAACTGTTACGATTGTGGTAGTAGACGTTTGAGTATAAGAGGCATTGACATTAGCGCAGGATTAATTTTCATGATGAGCCCTAATGACCGGCGCTTTGGGTTTGATTTCATGTCGTCTATAGGTGTATTCCATTACTCGGGAGCATACACTTATTATAACCATGCTTGGGGGTTCAGCTCAGGACTAGGATGGTTGGACAACACATTCAGTTATTACGAACCTGGTTTAGCCTTTAGGTTTTCCCCTCTACCTTCATTAGTTATCAGATTAGGGGCTGGGGCTAGAATTGGATGGAACGCAATAAGCGATTGGAAATCTGGTTCAACGAGATCAGCTCAGAGCAATTCTTAGAAATTCCAAAATGTATATGAATGGAACGGATTAAACACAGTATTTGAGCCACCATATTTAAGCTTCGGCTGGCTCTTCGGAGCTTGATTCCTCCTCATCGAAAAAACGCTTTTGCCAGATGATGATCATGGCAATTCCTACTGTGATTGCTGAGTCCGCAATATTGAAAACAGGTCGGAAAAACAGAAATGGCTCGCCACCCCAGAATGGAAACCAATCTGGAAATGTCCCAGAGAGAATAGGGAAGTAGAGCATGTCCACGACCTTTCCAAATAAGAATGGAGCATATCCACCTTCCTCAGGCATGAATTCAGAAATCTGATGATAGCTGTCATTGAACACGAGCCCGTAAATCGCAGAGTCTAGGATGTTTCCCAAAGCTCCCGCGAAAATTAAGGATCCAGCTGTGATCAAGCCGGGTTTGGCACCCTGCTTAGCAGTTTTAAAAAGGTAGTATCCGATGACGGTAACGGCGATGATTCGAAAGACAGAAAGTGCAATCTTTCCCCAGTCACCTCCGAACTCCATGCCGAAGGCCATGCCGTTGTTCTCGGTAAAGTGTATGATGAACCAGTTTCCCATGACAGAGAACTCCTGTCCGAGATACATGTTCGTTTTGATCCAGATTTTAAGCGCTTGGTCTGCCGCGAGGACAGTAAGTACGATGGCGAGAGCTTTCTTCAAGGCAGAAGTCTACGTCTGTTGTTTCTTCGCTTCGATGCTTAGGGTAGCATGAGGAACGATGCGTAAACGCTCCTTAGAAATAAGCTTGTTTGTGACTCTGCATATTCCGTATGTCTTATTCTCAATACGGATGAGAGCATCGTTCAAGTGCTTGATGAACTTTTCTTGACGGGCAGCGAGCTGGGCTGTTTCTTCTCTTGAAAGCACATCAGACCCATCTTCAATTAGTTTAAACGTTGGCGAGGTATCGTCCGTCCCATTGTCATCTTTCAATGACATAGTTGCGTTGAGCAAATCAAGATCGTTCTTGGCTTCAGCCAATTTAGAAATGATGATTGCCTTGAATTCTTTCAATTCAGTGTCATTGTATCGTGTCTTCTCTTTCGCTGCCATGTCTCCTCGTTACTTAAACTTTCTGGATATAAATCTTGGTTAACAAACCTTCTTCAACTTCAACTTCGAGCGCTTGATCTTCAGTGATCGAATCTTTCAAAATCAGCTCTGAAGCTAGCGTTTCCGCACAAATATAATTTTTATTGATATTGACTGCCTGCTCAATTTCTGGCTGGTTTTCAACGAACAATTCTATGCGATCAGTTACGTCCAAACCAGTGTCTTTTCTTAGGTTCTGAATTCGGTTGACAAGCTCTCGCGCAATCCCCTCAGAGCGCAGCTGAGCTGAGATTGTTATGTCGAGTGCGACCGTCATATTTCCCTCTGATGCAACAATCCAACCGGGGATGTCTTTGGTTGAAATTTCAACATCTTCAGCTGCCAAGTCAAATGATTCTCCTCCTAGATCGAGCGCGATATGACCGTCTCGTTCGAGTGTCTGAATTTCATCTTGGCCAAATGAGCCGACTTGTGCACTTAAGAGCTTCATGTTCTTTCCAACTTTTGGACCGAGTGCTTTGAAATTGGGCTTGATGCTTTTGACAAAGACTCCATCATCCATTACGTACTCAAGCTCTTTAATGTTCACCTCGCTAAGAATCAAAGACTCAACTTCTCTCAGATGCTTCTCAAAATTGTCATCGACAATTGGGACCATTATTTTTTGAAGCGGCTGGCGCACCTTGATTCCTTCCTTCTTGCGAAGGGACAGAACGAGTGAAGAAGCTGTTTGAGCCAGGGCCATTCTTTCTTCTAAATCCGAATCAATTACAGATTGGTTAACCTCAGGCCATTTCGCAATATGCACAGAATCCTCACTCTCCATCTCCGTGATTGAGTTGAGATCATTGAATAGGTTATCTGAATAGAATGGTGCAATCGGCGCACTCAATTTTGAGATGGTGATCAAACATTGATACAGCGTTTGATATGCCGATATTTTGTCTTCAGTGTACTCCCCTTTCCAGAAACGTCTTCTGCACAATCGTACGTACCAGTTGCTTAGTTCGTCCACCACAAAATCTTGGATAGCTCTCCCTGCCCGGGTTGGTTCGTAATTCTCATACGACTCCTCGACGTCCTTGACCAGTGAGTTGAGACGTGAAAGAACCCAGCGATCAATTTCGGGTCGGTTAGCGACATCGATTGAAGCCTCCGAATGGTTGAATCCATCAACGTTGGCGTATAGCGCAAAGAAGGCGTAAGTGTTGTGCAGTGCTCTGAAGTACTTCCGCTGAACTTCGGTAATTCCTTCTTCGTCAAATTTCAAATTGTCCCAAGGCGGAGCATTGGTAATCATGTACCAACGCGTGGCATCGGCGCCATACTTGGCCATGGTTTCGAATGGATCAGCTGCGTTGCCCAATCTCTTAGACATCTTCAATCCTTTCTTGTCGAGAACCAGTCCATTGCTGACCACATTCTTGTACGCCACAGAACCCTTGATCATGGTGCTGATTGCGTGAAGTGTGTAAAACCAACCCCTAGTCTGGTCAACGCCTTCAGCAATAAAGTCAGCAGGATAGGAATGCCCATTGTCCACTAATTCCTTGTTTTCAAATGGATAGTGCCATTGCGCGAATGGCATAGCACCACTGTCAAACCACACATCAATCAGGTCAAGCTCTCGTGCCAAAACTTGCCCATTTCGATAGAAGATGACAAAGTCTACAAACGGTCGGTGAAGGTCAAGCTGTTCAGCTGGAAGAGATGAGAGAAAGACTATTTTCTTCTCTCTGATCAGATTGTTCCAATGCTCATTAACGTCGCCACCAGCCAACCTCATTTCACCGAGGAATTTTCGTAATGACTGGCCTTCAAATCGATTTCCTTTTTCGTCGATGCAACCCTCTGTGATGAAGTAGGCATTCTTTTCTTGGAATTCGGCGATCGCTCCAACGCATTCCTCTTGTAATGGACCATAAGGTCCGGTTCTCCAAATTGGAAGCGGGGTTCCCCAATAGCGCGATCGGCTCAAGTTCCAATCATTCAGATTTTCGAGCCAATTCCCAAACCGCCCGGTTCCTGTGCTTGCAGGCTTCCAATTGATCGTGTTATTCAATTCGATCATTTTGGACTTGGCGTCGGTGGCTTTGATGAACCACGAGTCGAGAGGATAGTACAGAATCGGTTTATCCGTTCTCCAACAATGAGGATAGTTGTGCTGATACTTCTCTACTTTGAATGCCTTTCCTTCCAGCTTCAATTTGAGAGAAATGCGTTCATCGACACTTAAATAATTGCTCAGGTTTGGTATGATGTCCTTAAGTGATTCCTTTTGTGCTTCAAAAGCTGCAGCTTTCTGATCGTCGGTTAGGTACTCCGCTTTTACCGGCTCGCCAGCCAACCCCCAGACGTCGTCCTTCACTTCTGAAACGAATCGACCTTGTAAGTCAACCAACGGAACTGGATCACCATTTTCATTTGGGATCAGCAGTCCAGGAATACCGGCGGCTTGGGCCACTCGCATGTCATCTGCTCCAAATGTCGGCGCAGTATGCACGACCCCGGTTCCGTCCTCGGTAGTCACAAAATCGCCAGCAATTACTTGGAATGCATTTTCTTGATCCTCCATGGGCTGAGCGTACGGCAAAAGCTGCTCGTATCGTAAACCAACCAATGATTCTCCTTTGAAACGCTCGATGACGCGGTAAGGCAGAAGTTTGTCGGAAGCCTCATAACTCATATCCGCCTCTTCACCCTCTGGTTTGAAGTGCTTGGATATCAAAGCCTCTGCAAGCACGATTTTTTGGGGTGTTGCAGTGTAAGGGTTGAACGTGTCAACAAGCACATAATCAATCTTCGAACCAACCGTCAAGGCGGTGTTTGAAGGAAGCGTCCAAGGTGTGGTCGTCCACGCCATGATATTCATGACGCCTTCTTCGATGGCACTTAAAATAGCGGGTATGCGACCATTGTCTTGAGTTACTTTGAATAGGGCTACGGCAGAGGTGTCTTTTACGTCTTGGTACGTTCCGGGAAGATTGAGTTCATGCGAACTCAGACCGGTGCCGGCTGCTGGTGAGTAAGGCTGAATGGTGTAGCCTTTGTACATCAGTCCTTTTTGGTAAAGTTGTGAGAGAAGCCACCAAACCGATTCGATGTATTCGTTTTCATAGGTGACGTATGGGTCATCCATGTCAACCCAATAACCCATTTTTTCGGTCACGTCACGCCACTGATCAGTGTAGCGCATTACCGCTTCGCGGCACGCTTTGTTGTACTCGTCAATTGAGATTTTGGTACCGATGTCTTCTTTGGTGATTCCAAGTTCTTTCTCAACACCGAGCTCCACTGGAAGGCCGTGAGTATCCCATCCGCCTTTTCGATTAACTAGGAATCCTTTCTGAGTTTTGTATCGGCAGAATAAATCCTTGATGGTTCTAGCCATCACGTGATGAATGCCGGGCATTCCATTCGCAGAAGGTGGGCCTTCGTAGAAAACGTACGTCTCTTGACCCTCACGTTCAGTGAGACTCTTCTCGAAAGTTTTCTCTTCCTGCCACTTCACCAACACTTCTTCCGCGATGTTCGGAAGCTTTAATCCGTCGTACTCTTTAAATGCTTTCATTTCAGCTCTCTAGCCTCGATTTTCAAAGGCCGCAAAGGTAGCACGCTGATTTGATGAAAACTGAGATATCTGAGGATTATAAGTACGGACTTGAAAGAGAGAAAAAAGAGGAGTTTCTTTAAGAAGCGCACCTCACACAATAAGGGCTTTCGGGCTTCAATATCAATCTGCCGGGAGGGATTTCATTTCCGCATCTCGCGCAATTTCCAAAGTCCGGATCATCAATGTGATCTTTCATGTGGATGAGTTTAGTGAGTTTGTCTTCAGCCGTCCTTAATGCCGCCTCAACAATAGTCCTGTTGTTAATGGCATCCATTCGAGAGATGCGTCCAATGGCGTCATCTGGCGCAATAGGACCAGCACTTTTTTTGTACTCCTCAATAATGGCGGTCGTTTTCTCAATTTCCCTTTCCAGGAGTCCGAGTATTTCGTCCCTGCCTAATTCTTTCATTACCAAAGAATGGATTGAAAGTACAGTCGATCCGGGCGGATTTCAAAATTCATGAAGAATGATTCTTGCCCCTCTCCTTGAGGTTCCACAGTCATGGTGAAAACCGCGGGGTCCGAAATGTCAACCGAATAAAGATAGTCGTGCTCCACCGTGCGAATACAGTGATACCCTTCTACCCAAATAACCAACTGGTCAACGACTTGATTGAACCCCAGACCTTGCTTGTACTTTGTGTGATCTATGGTCAACAAGGCCGAATCCATAGACATACCAATCCCCTTTACATCCTTAGATGCAACCATCTCACACAATGAAGTCTGTGCACTCAATCCTGTAGCGAGAGCAAAGAAAAATATGGTCGTATAGATGAATTTCATCAATCAATCAATCATAGCAATGCACTTAAGTTCAATCGCAATTGGCGTTGGTAGGGAATTAATTTCTACGGTAGTTCGACAAGGTTGGTTGTCCTTGAAGTATTCTGCATACACGCGATTATAAACGTGAAAATCTCGTTTCATATTGACTAGAAATACTGTTACGTCCACGAGCTCATCCCAACTGGAACCAGAATCGTCAAGAATGATTTTGACATTATCGAAAACAGAGCGACACTGAGCCTCAAAATCAAAGGCCTTAAAGTTGCCGTTATGATCGAGTTCTAGCCCCGGTACTCCACTGTCATTGGCATCAGAACCGGCGGTTCTTGGACCCACTCCAGAAAGAAATAGCAGGTTACCAACCTTTCGTGCATGTGGATATGATCCCACCGGTTTAGGCGCGTTGGACGAGCTTATTTTGTCAGACATAGATAACGTATTGATTTACAAAGATCGAGCTTCATACTTCCCACTCAAAAATGTTGTTGTTTGCAATCGCAAATATGCGATCTGATTTTCGTGGATTCCGTTTGGCTAAGCCGGTTAGAGCGCCAAACGCGGGAAGACAAAAATGTGTTTTACTGAGATGAAAACAGGGTAGCATCACGCTCTGCTTGCCTCGACCTTGCAATTTTATGCCTGGATGGATGTGACCATGCATATTGATTAACCATGCTGGGACTTCATCCAAGGGCTCGTGGGTCATCAAGAACTTTCCAATCTGCTTTTGATCACACACCTCAAAATCTAAGGAGTGATATACTGCTCGTTCCAGAATGTCATGGTTGCCCAACACAAGTTCGAAATGAATTTCAGGAAATTGGGTCGTTATCATTCTCAATTCATCGATTTCAGAATTACTGGAGCTGTGAAATAAATCACCGAGCACAATGAGTTCGTTGGGCTGTTCATTTTGAAGAAGGTGTAAAAGGTTTAGCTGGTCCGCTTCACGCGCGTGTGGAGGAACTGGCAGACCGGCCTTCCTAAAATGCATGGTTTTCCCAAGATGTAGATCCGCTATGACGAGGGCACCCCCGATTCTCAAGTAGCGATTGTGGAGAGTCACGCCAAGGTCATTTAACACAGGAGTTTCCAAATCTATCATGGCAGGTGCACAATGAATTCTGAGCCTTCGCCTACGACACTCTTAACTTTAATACTGCCTTTGAGACGTTCACAAAGTAATTTGACAAGGGGAAGGCCCAACCCGTTAGAACGGGTGCCATCAGCGCTTGTACTCTTCTTTTTGAAGAACTTTTCGAAAATTCGACCTTGGTCCTCCTCGCTAATTCCCGGCCCTTGATCTTCAATCGAGATGCGGGTGCTACCTCCTTGTGAGATCGTAATGAAAAGACTCGAATTTGGGGGGTTGAATTTGATGGCATTTGAAATCAGATTATGCAGGATGTGGCGAAGCATAGTCTTTACCGTATGGACCTCATGATCTTCGCTATCATAAAAGTGGATGCTGATCTTCTTTGACTTAATCAAACTCTGAAAATCATTCAATATTTCCCGAATTAAGGGATTTAATTGGACTGTTTCGAGGGGCGGGATTTCATTCTTCTTCTCATGTTCTAGCAACGTGTTGAATTCTTGAATGAACTGAGCCGCGCCACTCGCGGAATCTTTCAAGTACTGCCTCAACGTCTTCTTCTCCTTCGCATCGGGTTCATTTTCTTCCAATTCGATGAGCTGAAGGATATTCACCAATGGACCTTTGAGATCATGAGTGACAATGTTGAATATTGATTCTTGCTCATTCAGGAGTCGTCTCAATTCTTTATTCGTTTCATCTTGATGGCGGTTCCGGTCGGCCAACTGCCCAAGCAGGTTTTTTCGAACCCGGCTAGTGTTCCAGATCATTCCAATAAGCCCGATTAGACTCAGAGCCAAAGCGATAAGCAGAAAGAGAAACCATCTCTGAGTAGTCAAGGCAAGAGCAGACGCTTGATTCTCATTTCTCAAGAATTGATTCTTTAGATGGGCTTGCTTGAGCTCTTGCATGCGTTCGAGGCGGGCAATATTTCTCAAATTGTCCTCATCAACCAATGTGTCTTTTAAGGCCTGATATTTTTTGTGATAGAATAAGGAACTATAATATTGACCATGGGCCTCGAAAGACCGAGAAATGGTCTTGCAAATATCTCGTTCGTAGAGCGTGGCATTTGTTCTTTTCACCAAGGTCATGGCTCTGCGAGAGTAGGCGATCGCCGACCGATAGTCACCCAGAAAAAAGTAAAGCTCACCCAGATCATTTAGAGAGTATGCAGTGCTTGCTGTATTATTCAAACGATTTTTAAGTTCTATTGCCTCAAAATGATATTTCAGAGCTTGATGAAATTCCTTTTGTCTAGTAAAAAGAAAACCAAGATTAGTGAGAATTCGAGCCTTTCCATTGTCGCTGTTTTGAGCCGTGGCAATTTCAAGTGCTCGATCAAGAGATTGGAAAGCGTCATCAAATCGGCTGAGTTGAGTGAGTGAAATTCCTTTATTGCTGAGAAGCATAGCAAGAGCGAACGAGTCTTGTCGAGCCGTAGCAATTTCAATTGCATCATCATAATACGAGATGGCTTGATCATGCTCATCGAGCTTCCTATAAAGTTCACCAAGACTATTGAGAGACCTAATCATCAGATGAGAATCAGATGATTTTTTTGCATGGTTCATTGCTCGCAAGGAGTATTCGAGTGCGATGTCAGCAGAACCGAGCTCCTCATAAATCTCTGAGCTAGCATCTTCGATGCGAAACAGAAGGCCGTGATCTGAGATGATTTTGGTGAAGTGTTTTATGCTATCGAGATGCAAGAGCGCCTTTTCGTGGTGACCATGGTCAGCTAGCCAAATCGCGAGCCTGTATTGATTCCGGAGTTCTAATTTTTCTCCTTTTTTAGTGGACTTAGACAGAGCCGTAATGAATTCATTCAGTTGTAAAAAGGCAGCTGAATCTCGCCAAGTCGCGTACTTCAACGCTTGCTCAGCAGCCTCAATTTGGGCGTCGCCGTCGAGCGAAAGGATGTGGTTCTTAAGGCTGTCGGTATTCACCGCCCAAGCCGTAAAAGGAAAAGCCAAGAAAGAAACAAAGAGAATCCGTAGTAGCACGAATCAAATATGCCTCAATTTCTTCTTATTTGGTGGCTAGCGTCATTTTTTTGATTCGATCTTCCAAACGCTCAGAAGTTACCTTGTCACGGAGGCGATCGACGATTATTGGAAATGAAAATGGCGTAAAACTTGGAGGTCGCAGAACTTCAATGGTCTGAGCGTTGATTCTGGTCAAAGCCTCCCTCAATCTTACTTCTTCAAGCTGAAAGTCTGTGACTTCGTCAAACGCCTGCCTGAGCAACAAGTTTTCTTTGTCGTATTCCTGAAACACATCAAAGAATAAACCTGAACTCACTTGAAGGTGTCGCCCCTTCTTTTGATTGCCAGGGTAACCTCTAAACACGAGCCCACTGATGGATGCAATGTCTCTAAATCGAGCCCCGGCCATTCCCACCGAATTGACGCTTGCTAAAATATCCTCCATGAGATGATCAGTAGAAAGAAGGTTGTTATCGATCATTTCTTGAATGTTGATTGGCTGATCAGAAAGCAACTCAAATCCATAGTCGTTCATGGCAAAAGTGAAGGTGATTGGATTAAGCAATGACATGCGGTAAGCCAATAGTGCAGCCATTCCTTCGTGAACAAATCGACCTTCAAACGGGAAAAAGATGGCATGATATCCATCTTTACTTTCGAAGCATTCTATTAGAAACTGATCGACCCTCGGCACGATGGAATTCTCCATCTGTTTATCGATTAATGGTTGCAAGAATTTAATTTCAACGTCGTCGGAACCACCAATCACAGCTTCATTCAACTTTTGTCGAAGCATCTTCGACATTTGGTTAGAAAGCGGCATACGCCCACCATTCCAACTAGGAATTGGACCGGTGTTTTTATTTGACTTTCTGACCTCTGCTGTCAATCCTTTGACGCGGACTAATTCTAAACTTCGCCCGGCGAACCAGAACACATTTCCGGGTGAAAGTCGGGAGATGAAAGACTCCTCGATGTTTCCAAGAAAGCCACCAGAAACAAACTTCACTTTCATCATGACATCTCCCACAATGGTCCCAATTGAGAAACGATGGCGGAGCGCCACTCTCTTTGAGGTCACCTTGTAAAAGCCATCTTCGACGACAACTTTGTGGAATTCATCGTACGTATTTAGCGAGCTCCCTCCATGTACAATGAAACGCAGAATCCATTCATATTCTTCTTTGGAAATTGACTCGTAACAAAAGGTGGTCTTAATCTCATCGAAAATCAACTCAGGAGAAAAACCGTCAGATACGGCCAACGTGACGAGATATTGGATGAGGACATCAAATGATCTGAGATAGGGGACTCGACTTTCCATCATCTCAAGCGCTACTGCCTCTCGCAATGCCGCGCCCTCGATGAGTTCCAGAGAATGTGTTGGCACAAAGAAAATTTTGCTCGTCGCTCCAGGCTGATGGCCGCTACGACCTGCCCGTTGTGCGAATCGCGCTACTCCTTTCGGACTTCCCACTTGAATTATGGTTCCCACCGGACGGAAATCGACCCCAAGATCAAGGCTTGAAGTACAAACAACGGCTTTTAAGTGCCCACCATATAAAGCGTCTTCGACCCAATGCCGCGTTTCTTTACTCATCGACCCATGGTGCAATGCAATGATGCCGGCGAGAGATGGATCTGCTTCAAGCAGTTTTTGGTACCAAATTTCAGCCTGCCCTCGGGTGTTCAAAAAGATGAGTGAGCTTTCGCTTTTATGAATGATGGGCAGGATCTTATCGATGAGCTTTATCCCCAAATGTCCGGCCCAAGGAAGCTCCTCAACATCATCAGGGAAAATAGATTTGATGATATATTTCTTCTTGATTCCACTGCGAATGATGACATGGGTGTTCTTCTTAAAGCTAGCACCTAGAAGGACTTCTAAGCTCTGTTCCATGTTTCCGATCGTTGCAGAAATTCCCCATATTCTTAGGGCAGGACTGATCGATTTTAATCTTGACAAGCCAAGCTCAACTTGAACTCCACGTTTTGACCCGATTAATTCATGCCACTCGTCCATGACAATGGCCTTCAGATTTTTGAAATACTTCGGGTAGTCTTTTTGAGCCAAGAGCACGTGCAATGTCTCTGGGGTGGTGATCAAAATGTTGGGAGGAGAGCGCTTAATTTTTGCTTTCTGCGCCTGTGAGGTGTCACCCGTTCTGATCGCCACAGTCAGCTCCAATTCCATTTCTTCGATTGCGCGTTGTGCGGACTGCAATATCTCTTTGGAAAGTGCCCGAATCGGAGTGATCCAAATGTTCTGAAGCCCATTGCTTTTTTGAGTTGATAGTAGAATTGGTAGGAGGAGTGAGTAAGTCTTTCCACTTCCGGTTGGCGCATTTACGATTCCGTGAAAGCCTTCATCAAACTTGGACCAAGCTTCCTTTTGAAACGGAAATGGCTTCCACTTTTTAGACTTGAACCAGCTGGAAGCGCGCTGGTTGATCATAGGTCGAGTTCAAATACCAGAGCAGCAAGAGTCCAGAGAAATCCGACGGCTAAGCCGTGTACAAAAGCCTTCTTCAGTTGCTTCTCGGGGAGACTGAAATTAACGGCAGCGATGATGATTATTGAACCACCAGCGCGCATCATTGAAGTTTCAAAATCAGGAAAGTCGCCAATCATATTATAGGCGCCAAAAGCAGTGACGACTCCAGGAAATACACCTGCAAGCCCAGCGAGAATATTATAGAGTCTGTGCACGACGCAAATGTACCTCGGACGAATCGACTTGTTTAAGCTCTATCAAGACGCTCAGCATGTTGTTCTAACTTTTGGCTTCAAAAGTTGAGATACGGACAGAATTATTATATATGGAAAAAGGGTTTCGAAAACAATTCAAAAGGCCGCCTAATTGCGGCCTTTTTTTGTTTGTAATAGGTCAGTCAAAACGACGTTCTATTTTTGCTTACCAATCACTCCCATTATGTCAGAATCTGAAAAGAAGCAAAAGAAGAGTCCATTAATGCTAATACTGCTGATCCTGTTGGGGCTCTCCAACGCTGCGACGCTGTATTTACTCTATTCCGAGCGACAGGTAAATGTTGAATTGGTCACGCAGAATACCGACTTAGGTGTCGAAAAAGACAAACTGACAATTGAACTTCAGGACATGCTTTCGAAGTATGACAGTGTTGATACTGAAAATGAAGAAATGAATGCCCAGATTGCCGAACAGAAGGCAGAAATTGAGCGATTGCTTGAAGAAGCAGAGAAGCACAAGGACGATGCTTGGGCGATCTACAAATTGAGAAAAGAAGCAACGACTTTGAGAAGCGTCATGAAGAATTATCTGGTAACGATCGACTCGCTGAATACAGTTAACCAGAACCTCGTCCAAGAGAAAGCGCAGGTCCAGACGCAGTTAGCTGGCCAAAAACAGAAGAATGAGGAATTGAACGAAGAGAATGAGGAGCTTGCTCAAAAGGTGAAAATTGGCTCCAAGCTCAAGGCGGTCGACCTCGTTTCTCAAGGTCAGCGAGTGAAGAGCAACAACATTCATCGCGAGACTGATCGTGCAAAACGCACAGACAAGATCAAGACCTGTTTCACCATTGATAAAAACGAGGTTATTAAGCCAGGAAAGGTTGACGTCTTCCTTCGAATCATAGGGCCAGACGGAGAGGTTCTCGCCTTCGATCAGACCCAAGACTACATGTTCACCTACGACGGTAAGGAGGGATTGTACTCCAGAAAGGAGGAAATCGTCTATGAAAATGACGAAGTTGACTTGTGCTATTATTGGGATTTACTCAAAGAGGCCAAGGCGGGTAAATACCTTATTGAGGTTTATGCCCAAGACTATTTGATGGGCACCACCAAATTTGAGTTGAAATAATTAGAAGAAAGCTCTGGCTTCTATTCCACCGGTATGAATGACTTTCAATCCTGGGCTTCGACGACCGTTGTAATTTAGGTTGATCTGTAAATTACTGGCGAGGGTGCGCTGGTAGGAAACTCCCCAAGTTGTGTTCGTCCCAGGTTGCAACCCATCAAGCATTGTGAAACCAACCGGGCTGTCTGCTTTTCCCGAATAGGCGATGTCAACCAAATTAATCGATGCCAATAGATTGCCTTTTTCTGGAGAGCTTAAGGTGAATTCTAAACCTCCGCGCTGGGTAATGGCTTGCTCATCACCGGGATTTGCATCACTGATGAATTTTCGATTGTCTTGTTCCTTGTACTCATAGAGCAAGGTGATTCGCCATTTTGGAGTTGGTTGAAGCGAAAACCTCGGCTCAATAGAGCGATAATAAATTCTAAAATTCCGAGAAGCCAGTAAACCGGCATCCGATGTTGAGGTGTTCCAGCCTTGCTCCCCGCGTACATTCAGACTCAATACTGACGAAAGGTTCCACCGGATTCCAGGGCTCATCTTTTCCGTTGAACGAGACTCAAATCCACTGGTTAAGAGATTCCGACTTTCCAATCTCTGAATCGTCAAGTCGGCACCAAATACCGGATGGGATTGATTAAAATAAAAGATGTTTCGGAGATTAGAGTTTATGGATTGGAGTAGGGTGTCAGCGACATCGAATTGAAAGGGATTGAATTGTTCTAAAAGCGGCAATTCAAAGGTTTTCCGGTCTGCTGAATAGGAGAATTGATCTGAGAAGTAGCTGAGAAATTTCAGGAAACCTGTCTCCTTTCGCCAAATCGTAGCGGGTCTCAAGTACAAGGATTGGGTGAATTGATTCCTGAACACTTTGACATAGTCACTGGTTGGGACAAACACTTTCAGGTAATTGGCACTTGCGACTTGATCCGCTTGAACGGCGAGTTCGAATTCATCGAGCTCTTTATCACCATTCCCATTGTAGTCAATGTGGATATGAGTTCCTTGACCAGGAGTCGTCTCAATGTAGATGTACTCCCTCCGATTCTCCAACCCTGATCCAATCTCATAAAAGGTGGAGGATGTGATAGCGCTTTTGAATACGCGCGCTCGATACTCTATACGCGACAGCAAGGTGTTCTCGACCTGTTGTGCGGTGAGCTTCTCATTGAGAATGTCCAACGTGCGATAGTTGGTCTTAAGCAGAAGAGCAGAATTCGAAGATTTGTTCAGTGCGACCTCAAACCCATATATGCGAGCGAATGTTGCCTTGTCTAGGCGCGCTCGATTTTTCAGCCAATCAGTCCGCTCTGCATAGGAAAGCTCAAATCCATTTCGGAAGGAGTCAGGCGTCGAGATAGAAGCTTGCCATTCCCAGAACTTAAAGGCCAAGGAGGAAAGCGTATCCGTGATGGGATCAAAACGCTTGTTCTCCTCGAAGTCATCCTTGAACCCTAACTCGAGGTTCCAAATAGGAAGCCGCCACAGATTGTTATGCTGGTAGTACTTGCTCTGAACTAAATCGCCTTCTTGCTGAGTTTGACTTGCCGCGAAGTTTCCTCGGACTCGTTTGTGATTGGCCTTAATCGTCGCCAGATTTTGAATTCCACCAAAGGAAGATCCAGCGGTGAAAGACTTGATTCCATAGGCCAATTCTAATTCCTTCTCTCTCGATATTCCGAGGAGAGCGCCAAGTACATTTTGATTGTCATTGACTGTCAGATCTCTGATGTTCCAGTCGCGATCAAACTCGACCGTCCTGAATCGTTCGATTTGCTGAAAATTCCGCTGAAGAAATTCATAATCCGCACTGGCAAGGGCCTTCCACTTGCCGCTGAGAGGTTGCTCTCCTTTCAGCCTAATTTTCGCCGCCATGCCTAGATCATCGGATCCATCCACACTGCTAAATGTGTTTACATCATTGCTCGAGCCAGCCCATTCGCCTTGAATTGTAAGGCGGTCGTTTATTTTCATTTCACCATGGGCGACGATCATTTGACGCTGCTTTGGTGTCACCAACTTCACCACCGGCGCAAAGCTACCCTGGGGCACACCATTGACTGGAGCTACCCATTCGTAAACCCGACCAAAAGCCAATTGTCGTGAGAATATGTAATCACCCATTCCCTCGCCGACGTTAGAAAAGGTGGCTTGGACAAAAGCAGTTTTGGGATCAGAACTGTAGACTAAAACGTCCTTGGCAAGAACAGAATCACCGAGGGCTTGATCATAATACAGGCTGTCTTTTCGATTGTAAAGGATTTGATTTTCTGAGAAAGGGATTGAGTCGGTTCCTGGAGCAATAGCCGCATTGACATCGTCACCGATTGTTCGTAATATGTCCTTTTGTTCTGAAGTCAATTCTTGTTGTAGGGGTTGATTTTTAGCATCTTGCTCAGAGTAAATGGATACTCCTGCTACTGCATTTTCAGATTCGTATTCCGCGGATCCATAGACAAGTGAACGGGCGTAGTTTCGATCTGAATATTGATATTCTGCCACGATCCTTCGATCTTTTGTGATCGGGAGTTTCGCAGTAAAAGTGATCTCCGATGTATTGTAGTTGATGACATAGTCATGCTCTTGACCTCGAACCAACAATCTCCCGTCAAGATAAACCCGTTCTGTTCCTGAAAGAACCACGATGAAAGGCTCTCCATCTGCTCCAGTTAATCGATACGGCCCTTGATTTCCTTCTATTCCCTGTATTGTTTTTCGAGCGAATTTCCCTCGCGATACAGCGCCGCTCGCTTCGAGTTTTACTGAGGCCGTGGAGTCTTTTCCCACCGAGTTTAATTGGGATTCGATTCGACCGCCCTGAAGCCGTTTATTGAATTGCATGAAGTAGCCCTGCTTTCTGACGATCTGAAAATCCCCGGCCGTGAGTCGGTTGTCGTCATCATATACCTGAATGTAGACTTGGTCAAAATCCTGAAGCTGTTGCGTGTTGCCCTCTGGCTGAATCGGAATGTTTTGGTCCGCAATGGCCGCGGCGATGGTGAAACGTTCGTTGAGCTGTCCTGCCAATTGGAGGTTCAAGCTTGAATTTATAGAGAGATTTTGATTGTTGCCTACCGAAATGCCTCTTGAAATGCTGCCTCGTTTCTCAATCTCTCCTAGATCCAGAACCTTGGAGGTTTTAGACTTGCCTCCCGTTGATTTAAAAGGATTGTACACACGTTGAGGATCCCCAATTAGTGATGTCTCCTTGTGCTTAAATGGGCGGGTGAAATTGAAAGGGAAGGTCTGATAGGTCACATCGACCGATTTTGGCCGATTGGATGATGGCTCAATCAGAACGAGAAGCCCTTTCGCAAAGTCTACGATGTAATCATTCGAATCCAGGCCGACCAGCGCGAAGGTTCCAGGAATGATGCTGTTTGTGTCCAGTTGAATTGTGTCAGAAGAGAGCAGGACCTGCTTAGGCACATCGGTAACCTGCGCCTCAGACGAAGAGCAAATTCCTATGAATAGGACCCAAAACAACACGAGCAACCTCACCTTCATCTGATGTATCAAAATTGATAAAACGACGGCACTTCCCGATTAGCATACTTCACATCTGATCACCATGCTTTTGTTCAATGCTCTATCATAACGAAAAGACGGGTGTTTATAATTCATTGCTCCTGTCCGCTAGCCTGCTGAATGCACCGGTAGCTTTGCCCTAAGTTTAGACTGATTATGAGAAGTAGTGTCATTATCCTAATAGCATCAACGATGCTTGTAGCATGCGTTCCAGCCAGAAAGTACGAAGAGATGAAGGCCAAGCAGGCCACATGTGAAGAAGAAAGAGGGCGGCTTACAAATGCCAATCGTGAGTTGAGTACAGAAAACGAGGAATTGCAAGCGGACTTAGCGAACCTTACCAAAAGAGCCTCAGAGTTGAAGGAGGATACTGCCTATCTCGGTAAACGACATCGTCAAACAAGCTCAAAATATACTGAGTTGAACAAGCTAAATGACGAGTTACTTAAAAAGCTAAAGAACCAACGCAGCGAAGGCGATGAAGAAAATCGACAACTCGTAGATGCGTTACGTGCAACTCAGCTTGACCTTCAAAGAAGAGAAGATGACTTACGCGAATTGGAAAAGTTGCTCAACGCAAAAGAGCAGCGGTTGAACGGTCTTGAAGAAGAACTCAAGAAGAGAGAAGCTCGCGTGAAAGAGCTAGAGGACATCATTGCTCAGAAGGACGCAGCTGTACAAGCCCTAAAAGATCGCATTGCAAATGCACTTCTCGGATTCAAGGACAAAGGATTGACGGTGGAAGAGCGAAACGGAAAGATTTATGTAAGTCTTGAAGCGAAGCTTCTATTCCCAAGCGGGAGTAATGTCGTGAATGACGAAGGAAAGTCTGCGCTGATTGATTTAGCCAATGTAATTCGAGAGGAAAAGGACATCACCATCATGGTTGAAGGGCATACCGATACGGATCCATTTAACGGTGCGGGAGCAGTAAAAGACAATTGGGATCTATCGGTTATGCGCGCTACGTCAGTTGTCCGAATCCTTACCGGGCAAGGTAAAATGAGCCCAGATGTTCTCACGGCTGGAGGTCGAGGAGAACATGTTCCTGTGGCTGAAAATAGTACGAGCGAAGGCAAGTCGAAAAACCGGAGAATCGAGATCATTCTCGCCCCAAATCTAGACGAGCTCTTCGAAATCATCAACGAGTAAAGTAGAACCTAAGTAGAACCCTATTTTTGCCGCTCTAAAAGCAGCGCTACATGGCAAATTTTGTGGATGAATTGAGGTGGAGAGGCATGTTACACGACATGGTTCCGGGAACAGATGAACTTTTGGCTAATGGAGGTGTAACCGGCTACATTGGATTTGACCCCACAGCAGACTCATTGGGCATTGGAAACATGGTTCAGGTCATGATTCTTACCCACTTTCAGAGAACAGGCAACAAGCCGATTGCGCTGGTTGGCGGAGCTACAGGAATGGTTGGAGACCCAAGCGGGAAGTCAGCTGAACGAAATTTGCTGGATGCAGACACACTCAATCACAACCTCGAGTGTCAGCGAAAACAACTGGAGAAGTTCCTGGATTTTGAAGGAGAGAATGCAGCCAGCATCGTCAACAATTATGATTGGTTCAAGGAATTTGGATTGCTCGAATTCATTCGAGACGTAGGGAAGCACATTCCTGTCAATTATATGATGGCCAAGGATTCTGTAAAGAGCAGACTTGACTCAGGAATGTCTTTCACAGAATTTACCTACCAGTTGATTCAAGGTTATGACTTCTACCATCTATGGAAGCATAATGGCTGTAAGATTCAGATGGGCGGAAGCGATCAATGGGGAAATATTACCACTGGTACAGAGCTGATCCGCAGGATGGAAGGAGGAGACGCTTATGCGCTCACCACACCACTGATTAAAAAGGCAGATGGGACCAAGTTTGGCAAGACCGAAGGCGGAAATATCTGGCTCGACCCGAAACGAACATCGCCCTACAGATTCTATCAGTTTTTACTCAATACGGCTGACGCTGATGTGGGCAATTACTTAAGAGTCTTTTCTATCAAAGGGAAGGATGAAATTGAAGCCATTGAAGCGGAGCATGCGGAAGGACCTCACATGAGGACGGCACAAAAGGCATTGGCGGCCGAACTCACAGCTCGAGTTCATTCTAACGAGGACTTGGAAAAAGCCTTGAACGCTTCTGAAGTCTTGTTTGGAAAGGCGACCAGCGAATCACTCAAGTCTTTAGATGAAGCAACTATACTCGATGTGTTCGAGGGAGTCCCACAAGCAAAAGTTTCTCGTGACAAAGTGAGTGGAGGAATTGATATTGTTGAATTGCTCTCGGCGGAAACGGGGTTTTTAGCTTCCAATGGGGAGGCGCGACGTGCGCTCAAGGAAAACTCTATCTCGGTCAACAAGGCAAAAGTCGGAGATGGCTATGCGACAAGCACGGACGACCTGATCGATGGAAAGTACCTCTTGCTCCAGCGCGGAAAGAAGAACTACTTCCTAGTCATTACAGAATAAAAAAAGGCCTTCCGGAAAGGAAGACCTCTTTAATTCATCGGTTCAAATTACTCTTGAGTCAATTCCCAAGAAGTAGTATTCAAATAGCTTGACGACCAATCTGTAGCAGAGTTGGTTGTTGTCGACTCATCTGAGTACTCAACGTTCATAACGCCTTTCTTCAATTCTGTCACATTCCAAATCGATCCAGCGCTCATCACCCCGGTGTTCGTTGATGTACCGCTTTCACTCGTCGGAAGTGGGACGTAGTCCGTACCGTCATAGAGATAATATCCGGTTGGTGTAATTGAGGTGCTCGTTCCAGAAATCACATACGTGTATGAATCAATAAAATCAGTCATGTCTGTTCGCTCTTGAAAAACGATCTGAGAGTTTTTCTCAATTTCATCTCCTGCATTTCCGGAGACAGTGAAATAACCAGTCTGATTAGTTGTAGCCACGCGGCTCGTTGTTCGCTCGTAGTAATCTACATACTGGTAAGAACCGTTGACATCCTTCTCGTAATACGATTGATAGTTGACATCGTATTCCGGATCGGTCAAAACTGACTTCATATCGTACTCGCCCATTTTTTTGTTGAAGGTGACCTCAAGAGTCATTGAACTTTGAACGGTTTCTGTAATACCGTTTGAAGTAGTGGTAGTGCTCAGAATGCTTCCGTCAAATGTTTCAGAAGATTCTGTGGTCGTTGTTACTGAACCTTGTGTCCAGCTGTTCGTCGTAGAGGAAGCTCCGCTCGTGACGTTCCAAGTACCATCCAGCTTTCCATTAGTCACCGTTTTGTTGCAACCGCTTAGAGTTACGGCTCCGGCAACTCCGGCGATAAGCATTAGTAGAGTAAATCTAGATTTCATTTTATGATCTTTAAGTTAGTGAGAGCAAAAATACCGTGAGAAGTTCAGAATAGTCTACGGTATATTCCCTAGATGACAATTTTTTTGTGTCATCACATCTAGACGATCAATAAAGGCTGAAGGAAGCGAACATTCGATTTTCTAGTCAATTTTCTTGCTCACTTCTCGCATCACGAATAACATTTCAGCTGCTATTTGTCGGCTTCGTGCGTCATAGATTTCGGCTTCATCCGATTTGCCATCTCCTACTTTCGGGTCGTCATAGGTCACGGACATCCTTTTGTCTGCTCCTGGGACATATGGGCAATTGGTTTCAGCATCTGAGCACACCATAACCGCCGCAAAGTCTGATTGGGGATTTGCCTCATCATCAAACCGCTTCGAAAACAGCTCGAGCATCGAACCATCCGAAACTTGAAAGAATAAAAGAGGATTGTCTTTAGATTCATCATCCACCAGCAGGTTAAACCCAGCGCGACTCATAGACGCTATTGCATTTGGATGAAATCGTGTCACTTCCACACCTCCGGAATAGAATTCCATACCGTCTAAGTTTGAGTACACAGCGGCCGCCGCGGCCCAGAGTTGGGCCATGTGGCTTCGTCGAGCATTGTGTGTGCAGATGAAATTCAGCCTACAAGTCTCGTTTGACAATTGTCTTTCGGAGATGTAGCTTACTAGCGGCTCAAGGACTTGGGCACGCTCTTCAGAAAGGTTTGCCTGAAGACCGTCCAAGAAAGTATTTACCTCTGTCATAGTTAACAGCAATTAGGTCCACAACAAGCTTCGCCATCCGCTCCTGCAATTTCAGCAATCTTCACCTTGGCTTTATGCTGGATAGCTTCTTGTCCCACTTTCTTCTCTGAAGATTGACCTGGCTTTTCAGCGTAAACAGTTACTGAGTAAATCCCAGTTTCGCCCTGATTGAATTGAGCCACTCTATCGGCACCCATATATTTTAGAAGAATATCAGATGGAATTCGAATGGCCTTTTCCTTTTGTATGGTGATGTTGTCGAATCCAGCCTTTTCTATCAAACCCATGTACTCCGATTTCTGAATTGCTCCAGAAACGCAACCCGCATACATCTCAGCATCTTCCCTAAGTTCATCAGGGAGGTCGCCTATCAACACAATATCTGAGATGCTAAAATGTCCACCTGGCTTTAAAACACGGAACGTATCATTGATCACGCCCTTTTTGTTGGGCACCAAGTTGAGCACACAGTTGCTGACGATAACGTCAGCTGTGTTTTCGCTGATTGGCATATTCTCAATGTCTCCGTATCTAAATTCAACATTGTTGAAGCCTAGTTTATCAGCATTGATCCTTGAACGGTCAATCATCGCCTCAGTGAAATCGATACCAATTACCTTCCCTTCTGGACCTGTTTCATGTCTGGCAATGAATGCGTCGTTTCCCGCACCGGAGCCCAGATCAATTACGGTATCTCCATTTGAGATTTGAGCGAATTCGGTAGGCAGTCCGCATCCCAATCCTAAATCCGCGTCAGCGGCATATCCGTCAAGATCAGTGTAGTCATCGCTCATTACGTTGTACACTTCTTCTGATGTCGGAGTTGCGCCACAGCATGAAGCTGCGTTTACTTCCCTTTCGTTAAGTGCGATTTGACTGTACTTTTCTCTTACAATCTCCTTTAGTTCGTTTTCGTTTTTCATCATATAATGTTTTAGCAACAGCTTTGGTTAATCTTATTAAAAAGTGAATCGAGGTCAGCTTGAATTTGCTGCCAAGCACCCCCATCAATGCAGTAACACATTGATGTGCCCTCGACCGTGCCTTTGATTATACCCATAGTCTTCAGCTCTTTCAAGTGCTGAGAAACGGTTGCTTGAGCTAATCCAAGTTCGTGCTGCAGATCACTATTGATGCATTGATCAGCTTGAACTAGGTAGTCGATAATTGCAATTCGAGCAGGATGCGCTAATGACTTAGCGATATCGCTAATTCTGTTTTGGCGATCCGTGAATAATTCTGTTTTAGTTAATCCCATGTCTCATTTATCATTACATTGCAATATTACGATTAATAGCTTAATCTGCAACTTTAATTTGAAAAAAATTGAATACCAATCTTGAAAGTCCCCGTCCGAAGAGAGTGTGGATGGGACAAAACTGAACAAACCAGCCGCTGCAAAAAGCAATGCAGTTAAGTCAGCAAAAGAGGCCTAGAGCTTATTTCCTTTCGCCACTCGAAACTCCTTGTTCTCGATGTACTTTCTCTTCAACTTGAAAGTAAGAGAAGTGCGATCAGCGCCCGCATTGGTAAGGTATTGCTCGGGACCATACTTAATTTTCCCTCGATCGCCATTCCATTCGAGTGCCTGCAGATAGTAAGTGGTTCCTCCTTCTTTTGCACCAAAAACTAGGAATTTTGAATCGTCAGGCTCAAATGATATCGCCAATCGATTGCCATCCAGTTGTTTCACGACTTTCCCTCTCGTGCCTTCTTTGATCATGAGTTGATCAATTTCCTTCCCGTAGTTGAGATTCAATGTTCCACCATCGGTTGTCTTATCAGCCGTCTTTGCCTCGTACTTGGTGAGCACAATGTCATGAGAATTGTAAAACTGAATGCCTTGGAGGTCATCAGCAGAGAGTCGGTACTTCTCTATCTTATCTGAATCTAAAACATACTTGGTGCTACACGCTGAGAACATGAAGGCGGAAATGAGAATTAGTATTGAATATTTCATGAGATTAGCTTTCCGGGCTTAAAACCAAGTATCGTTCCAAACTTAAGTGTAAAGCAAATTGCAACCGCGAATATCACTGTGATCCAATCTGCCCTCAACTGTAAACCTGCCAGAATTATCGACACCGCCGATGTCCTGGGTTTGGATGAACGAACAGCTGTGATAATTCGCAAGGTCAGCGAAGGCAAGGATTCCGCGTCTCCCGGGTTCCAAAATTTCGAGCGGATCACTGACATTCGTTGCGAAGACCCGAACCCAAGGCGGCGCCACAAATTGCCCATCCATCAAGTAGGCTTGCGAAAGCAATTCCGTCATTCCATACTCCGAGCTGATCTCAGATGTTGGGAAACTCAATCGAATGCGTCGGTGCAATTCTTCGCGTGTTATTTCCTCTCTCCTTCCCTTCATTCCGCCAGTTTCCATAATGCTAAGGTTTGGGTGGTCAATGGAATGATTTTCGGCAAAATCAAGGAGGGCATAGCTTACGCCGAGCAATAGAACCTTTTCTGACTTGACCTGGTCGCGGATTAGTCGTTGCAGTGATTCAAAGTCTGCCCCTACAAATTGAGAATGGCGGGATGAGGATTGAACGAATTGATCCACCATCCAGACCAAACTTGAATCTCCTTGATCTTGATAGGAGGGAAGAAGCGCTAAGATCACAAGATCGTTTAACGCTCCGTATAGCGACTCAAAATGGGCAATCGAAAGTTTCCGGTAAAGAGACAGATCATGCACAAAGTGTTGTGATCGTTGAGAAGAAGAGGTTCCGCTGCTTTTGAAGATTGACTCTTCAGTGGCATGGCAACTTACTCTGTGACTTTTGAAAAGCTCAATGGGGATGAATGATTCCTGCCAAGTTTTCGATTTGATACCACGGACGAATTCATTAAAAACTGCGTTGTGTTGAAGTTGATGAGCAAAAGTCTCCCTTGCTTGCGCATCAAATTCATCGTCTGATGAAATGGAAAGTAATTTTTCGGGGATGCTTAACTTCGACATATCCTAGGACGGTGAATCAACTGATCAACATATCAAAGTTAGGGGCAATTGCCACAGTTCTATTGCTCGCTGCTTGTAAGAAGCAAGATTGTTCTGGCGATGCTCCTATTTTATCACACGATACCATCTACTACTCGATCATCGACGGGGCGAAAACGGCTTTTATCGAATCGAAGTTTGAAGACTGTCAAGGAGATATCGGAACGAACGATGAAGGGGACACGACGCGCGTGCACACCTTTTTGTATGAATTCTATGATTCTGAGTGGCATCGATTCTATCATCCAGACAGCGCGGATTCGATTCTTTTCTTTTCGACGATTCCGGGGTCTGATAAACTAAAGGAAGATGAAAGGGTGGAAGGCACTCTCATTCAAAAGATCCCAAATGCAAAGCAGAACAGCGATACGCTGCGCTTTGAAATTTACATCATTGACCAGGCTGGAAACAGGAGTAACCGAATTACGACTCCAAGGCTTATCATTCCTTAGACTTTACCCGTTATAGCTTCGTTTACGTTGATCACATGATCTCCAACTTTCTCCATAGATGAGAAAAGATCATTGTATATCATACCGTTCTGATAATCGTACTCCCCATTCTCCAGTCTTTGGAAATGATCCTTTCGGATTTCATCTCTTTTGATGTTAATGGCATCCTCATTCTTCAAGGCGTCTTGAAGGTCGATCTTATCGTATTCTTCCTCGAGGTTTTCATTCATCTTATTCATTGCGAACTCAACAAGATCGAACAACTCGAGCAGCTGCTGTCGTTGCTCCGTGGTGAACCAGATCTTGTTTTCATGCTTTCGACCAATCCCTATCGACATCTGATAACAGATATCTCCGACTCGCTCAAGATCGTTGATGATGCTGAGCATTGTTCTCACCAAGGAAGAAGATTTATCCGATAGTCTTCCGCTGGCCACTTTCGTTAGGTACTCTGTAATCTCCACTTCGATTCGATCAGATATTTCCTCATACTTCCTAATACGTTTGGTAAGCTTCTTCCTCTTTTTCTTGTCTTTTTCAGTAAGCAAATCTTTCACCATTCCAATGTGACGAATACTGATTTCGCCAAATTTATGGACCTCTTTCTGGGCTTCAAGTATGGATAATTCAGACGTGCCCATGAGTCCAGCACCAATAAAATTCAGGTGTGATTCTTCGTCATCATCTCCCTTAGAGGGAACAGATTTGATAGCAACCTTCACCAAGTGAGGGACGAACCAAATCAGCAACAACACATTGGTCAAATTGAAGAAAGTGTGGAAATAGGACAATGCAAAAGGAATTGATTCGCTGTTTTCATAAGGACTAGAATTACCCATGATGGATTCAGAGAACCACGAAATCATATCAAGTGCAAATGGAAGAAGCAAGACCATCCAGGTAACCCCGATAATGTTGAACATAGAGTGAATCCTGGCCGACCTTTTCGCGTGTACGTTTCCGACGAGCGAAGCGAGTTCTGCTGTGATTGTTGTTCCAATATTTTCGCCAAGTACCATTGCCGCTGCAACCGGAAATGGAATCCATCCGTTGTGACACATGACTAAGGTCAGTGCCATGGCAGCACTGGAAGATTGAACGATGATGGTAACCAGCGCTCCTATGAAAACAAAGAGTATTGATGTCAACAAGCCGCCGTCCGCAAATTGTGTGAGGAATCCTAGAATTTCTGGATTGTCCTTTAAATCTGGCACGGAATGCTTTAGCGCATCAAGTCCCATAAACAGGAGGGCGAAACCAACGAGAAATTCTCCCCAAGACCTCATCTTCGGGCGTCCGAGCAACATCATTGGCAATCCCGCGGCAATAATTGGGAGCGAAACCGCGACGATATTGAATTTGAATCCGAAGTATGAAACGATCCAAGCTGTAATTGTTGTACCAATGTTGGCACCCATCATGACGCCAGCAGATTGCACGAGAGTCAATAAACCGGCATTCACAAAGCTCACCGTCATCACTGTGGTTGCGGAAGATGATTGAACCAAGGAAGTGATGAAGAAACCGGTCAGGACTCCAAAGAATCGGTTCTTGGTCATGGCGCCAAGAATTTGTCTCAAGCGCTGGCCTGCAGCCTTTTGGATTCCCTCGCTCATGACCTTCATTCCGTAAATGAAGAAGCCTAATGATCCGAGGAGGACGAGTGCGTCAAACAGTGAAAAGTTCATACTAGTTAGGTCTTAGAAGGATAGTTCGGTTTGTAATCTGAACATTAACTTGTCGCTAGCAAAAATGGTTGAAAGGGCTCGTTCGTATGTTAAGTCAGTTTGAACTTTTAGGTTGTGTCCCATAAAATATTTAGAGAGCCCAGCGGTTATCTGTTCCGTGTGTTTTATATCAGATGCAAGCCCCGATAACGGCATGATTCGAGTGTATCGCCCTGCGATTTCATAGTTAGATTTCAAGAGGTATCCGGCTTGACATGTATATCCAAAACCTTGGCGAAATGCTCGTCCATTGTAATCTCGGAAATCACCAAGGCTACTTTCTCTGTATGCGACCTCGGCCAAAACTGAAAAGCCGTTGTATTTGAACATCAAATCGGCAAACAGAGCTGTGAGATCACTCTCAATGTAGGCTCCGCTGCTATCAACGAGCAGTTTTCCTAATTGGCCGCCTTGTCGAATCGCGCCTTGATTAAAGTCAGCCGTAACTGCGATGGCGAGTTTGGCTGTTTCTTCTCTTTTGAGGTCTGAGGAGAAGTAATCTCCTTTGTCTGTAAACTCTCCCATAGGAAGGAATTCAATTCTACCCGTGAAGTCAAGCCCACCGTTGTCTGTGACGATGACATTTCGGCCTTCTCCCAGACTTACCGATTCTTTGAGCAAAAGGACCGCCTCGCCCAATTTGAGTTTATGTCTTAGCTGAAATCCAAAATCACGATCAATGTTGAACTTGCTATTCACATTGCTTCGATCAACAAACTGTAGCTTTTGGGATGACACCACGCGCTCCCTATTTCCAGGCAGCTTAGTTTGACCGAACCACAGTTGGGTCCCTTTGGCGACTTCGTACTTAACAACCGCGTCGAGGATAATTCTCGCATTTCCACCAACAAGATTAGCATCGTCACTGTACTTCGTGTCTCGGTTACTTAATCCAAGTTCAATTTTATACTTGATACGTGGTGAGAATGCTTGACCATCAAATTTGAGTCGAGCCCGTCGAGTCATCCCTTGCACAGTTGGAGAAGATCCCGATGGAGTGAGGACCTGATTGTAGATGAACAGATTCTGGATTCGAGCGCTCATTTTGATGGTGCTCAACCCGTCGCCGGTAGCAAAGTTTATTCCCTTGCCCCATTTCTCATATTCCAGTTTCTGTGCAGATGCTGCTGTGCCGAGAAAGAGTGTAGCGCAGAGTAGTGTGGTTAGCTTCAAATTCATGGCGCAAATGTTTCTATTTCAGAGACTTGGCCGACACACGAACCCCCTGTACCACATAGACTTAATATAAAGTTTACACCAAAAAATGGCTCTTGGTCATCTGTGATCTATAACTAGCTTGCCACAGGGTGATTCTTCATTGAAAAGTGAAACCCCCGATGTATCGTCAAACATTAAGGGAATATTAAGCCCTCTGAATTCTCATTCGAAAAAGAACATAATAGGTTGATTTACAGCAATGTAAATTGATGAGTCCTGATTTTCCAGGAAGCAGGGTTAAGTAATCGTTAAATGGTGAGGCTAAGGAACTTGACATGACCTCCTGCTGGATAAAAGTTTATCACCTTTGTTTGATGCCTTCCAAGAGACATATTAAATCTGATTTGGAAAATGACGAACTCATCCTTTCCAAAAAGAAGATTTTGCTTGTTGATGACGAAAAGGACATTCTTGAATTCCTGAGTTATAACATCAAGAAAGAGGGCGCAAAAGTTTACACGGCTACCAATGGATTGGAAGCGATTGACCTAGCGAAGAAGAAAAAACCCGACCTCATTCTTCTTGATGTCATGATGCCAGAAATGGACGGAATTGAAACCTGCCAGCAGTTGAGAGAAAGTCTTGAAACAAAGGATATAATGATTGCATTCTTGACCGCACGAGGAGAGGATTACTCTCAGATTGCAGGCTTTGACGCCGGTGCGGATGACTACATATCCAAACCAATTAAACCCCGATTGCTGATCAGCAGGGTTAAGGCATTACTCCGAAGGAAACAGCACGCAAGCCCTGCGGTATCTGCAATAGAACTTAAGAGCTTGACAATAGATCGGGATCGATACATTGTTCTAAAGGACAATCAGGAGATTAATCTCCCTAAAAAAGAGTTTGAACTCCTTGCTCTTTTGATATCAGTTCCGGGTAAAGTATTTACCAGGGACAACATTTTATCATCGGTCTGGGGAGACGACGTGGTGGTAGGAGATAGAACGATTGACGTTCATATCAGAAAGCTCCGTGAAAAATTAGGAGTTAACCATATCAGGACTATCAAAGGAGTCGGGTATAAATTTGAAGATTCCAAATAGGTTAATTCCTGTTGCTAATTTCAATTTCAATGAAAATCGAATCACCAAGACAGGTGGCCACGTTTATTGCTTTGTTTACCACCATTGTGGTTTTCGGTGCGATGGCGGCTATTGTTAGTTTGGGTAATTCTTCCATTCCTCTCTGGATTTGGCTGGTTGTAGGAATGACGGCTTTTGGCAGCTCGTTCGGACTCTCGTGGTGGGCGGTTGAGACATTCCTCCACGAAAAAATCAAACTCATCTACAGGGTTCTTCATTCACCGGAGCAGATGGAGCGGAAAGCGCAATCGAAACCACGTTCTGGAGATGCTCTAGCAGATGTTCAAAAGGATGTTGAAACATGGGCTTCAGTGAAAAAGGATGAAATTGAAACACTGAGAACTCAGGCGCAATTCAGACGAGAATTTATTGGCAACCTAGCACACGAGTTGAGGACACCAATCTTCAATATGCAGGGATATCTCCTCACATTGCTGGAAGGAGGATTGAATGATCCAAGCATCAATGAGGACTATCTGAGTCGAGCGGACTCAAACCTAGATCGGTTGATTGAACTGGTCAAGGACCTCGAAGGAATTTCTAATTTGGAATCTGGACGCGAGCCGACGGATCCGAGACGGTTCAATATTATCGAGTTGTGTGGTGAGGTGTTTTCAAATTTGGAACTCCGAGCGAAGAAGAAAAAGAAGATCAAGTTGAAGCTCAACAAAAGCTATGACAAGCCGGTTTGGGTCAAGGCGGATAAGAATAAGATTGAGCAAGTTTTGACCAACCTGGTGCTGAATGCGATCCACTACGGCGAGGAAGGCGGTAAATGCGAGGTCGGGTTTTTCGACATGTCCCAGAATATTATGGTTGAGGTAACGGATGATGGAATTGGTATTGATGCCGAACACATTCCTCGGTTGTTTGAACGATTCTACAGAGTGGATAAAAGCCGCTCTAGAAATGAAGGAGGAACAGGATTGGGGTTAGCCATTTGTAAACACATTCTTGAATCACACGGCCAAACTATCAGCGCCAACAGTGTTCCGGGGGAAGGAACTATCTTCACCTTCACCCTCGAAAAAGCCAAGTAAATTATGGACGCATTTAGAACTGAGGTCTCTGCACCGGAGTTCAACTTTTCTGTTGATCACAATGATCACGTGTTTATGGTGGGTTCTTGTTTTACCGAAAATGTAGGAGATCGACTTCGCAGAAAGAAATTCGAACTCTGCACCAATCCATTTGGAATTCACTTCAATCCATTCTCGATTATGAATTCTCTTGAGAGAATGTTGGGAAACCGACCTTATCAAGAGGCTGACCTTGTGAAGAGCGGTGAGCATTGGGTCAGTTTAGATCATCATGGAAGATTCAACAATCGATCGATCGAAGAATGCCTCGAGGGGATAAATAAGGAAATGAACCTTGGCCGAATTGCATTGGAGAAAGCCAACGCCGTCTTTGTCACCCTAGGCTCAGCTTGGGTATACGAATACAAGGAGACTGGGCATTTAGTAGCGAATTGCCACAAGATTCCCAACCGTCAATTCACCAAGCGGATATTATCATTCCAAGAGACAAACCTCATTTTAGCGCAAATTCCTGAACTGTTAAAGGCTCATGGAATTCAGGCTGAAGTCATTTTCACGGTGAGCCCAATTCGCCATTGGAAAGATGGCCCCTCTCAAAATCAAAGAAGTAAATCAACGTTGATTAGCGCAGTCCATAATGTTGTTGATCAATATGATAATTGCCACTATTTTCCATCCTATGAAATGATGATGGACGACTTGAGGGATTATCGGTTCTACAAGACGGATATGTTGCATCCTACAGAGCAAGCGTTGGACTATGTGTGGATGAAGTTTGAAGAATCGTTCTTCAGCGACGAGACCCGAATAATCTGCAAAGAACTCTTGCAGGTCATCCAAGCGAGCGAGCATCGTCCGATGGATCCGGAGAGCAACTCCTACCAGCGATTCCTTCGCAAGCAATTGGATCTAATTGATGCGCTGGAGTCCAAGTACGCGCACCTTGACTTGAGCCAAGAGCGAGAGGCATTCTCTAAGTATGTTTTGAAGTAATCGGGTCTGCAGAATGCAGCAGGGCTAAATACTCCTGTTCGGTTTGCCCAGGCGTAGGGTAATACTCCGCTTTCAAACCTAAGGCATGCAAATCCATGATGGTGCTGTAACCGCTTCGACTCACGATTCGATTTGAATTGGAAAGTGCAGCGACCATCTCGTCGTCCGCTAAATGATTTCGGACCTGGATCTCGTCAATGGATTGTTCTTCTTTCTTTTCAGGCTTCCCTTTCAGTATGAGTGCCCGAAGATTTTTTTCAATGCAATCTCTGGTCACTTCTGCTTCGAAAATGCTCCGTTGCGGCTCGGGCCCACTCACAATTGCCACTAAGTCCCAGGCCTCGGTTGATTGTCCACGAGACCCGGAATTGAATCTGCTGAGAGGACCAATGTATTTAGCGTTTTTAGGCAGATGCTTTGGATGAGAAAGTTCGCCGGCGAGGCCAGGTGCCTTTTCAAAATCAGGAATCCACACTTCAGAATAGCGATCCATTACCCATCGATTGAACCGGTTTATTAGCCTTTCGAACACAGGCGATTTAATGTGAATCTGATGAGAGATGAAGATTGATGGAACCTTTTTTGACCATAAGCCAAATCGGGAATCGGATATTACCAAGTCGATTTGTTCTTCACGAACAAAGGCTTGAAGCAGCTTGTGTTCTTTCCAAATGGATTTGAGAAGAAGGAGGCCATTATGCATTAGGTGACGAACCATGTTCCCATCCACAGGGTAAGTAATAGGTACAAATGGAATGTGCGAGAACTTACAATTGGGAAAGTGTTCTTGGAGGAGAGCTTTAGGTCCTCCTTCAGCTGAAATAATCACCTCATTGCCCATAGCCAGTTGATCCTTTATTATGGGAACGCAACGGCTTGCATGGCCCAATCCCCAATGAAGCGGAGCAACGAGAACGCGCTTAGACATACATTCAAAAGAACAAAATCAAAACGCACCTTTGTGGCCGTTTTAATCCTGATGGCTAAGAACAAACTCAAAAAATTCGCTGCAGTTAAGGACATGCCTCATGTCATTGAGCCTCCTTTCGGGGAGATCATTGGCAAGAATCACGCTCTTAAAGGGAAGTGGCATGAGGAGTTTGGAAATTCAAACCCGATCGTCCTAGAGTTGGCTTGTGGAAAAGGAGAATATTCGGTTGGGATGGCGAAGATTTTTCCAGATAAGAACTTCATTGGCATTGACATCAAAGGAGCTCGCATGTTTAGTGGGGCGACTGAAGTGGCTGAACAAGGGCTTCAAAACGTGCGATTTCTCCGAACCAAAATTGACTTCATTACTTCCTTTTTTGATGCTGAGGAAGTAAGCGAAATTTGGATTTTGTTCGCCGACCCACAGTTAGGAAAGCCTCGAAAGAGACTGACCAGTTCGCTTTTTCTCAATAGATACGTCCAGCTGCTTAAATCAGGCGGAGCTCTTCATCTCAAATCTGACAGCACGGATCTGTATGAATATACAAGGGATGAATCCATTCCTGAATTCAATGAAACACGTGGGCGCTTTTCGAAAGAGTTCGATACCGACGAGTTGTATGAAAAAGGTATCTATGACTTGGACAAAACGATGCAAGTTGTCCTGAACATTCGAACCTTTTACGAGCAGATGTGGTTGGAGCAAGGAAAGAAGATCAAGTACTTGACCTACAAACTCATTTCTTGATGCCTCGGATTCCAGTGACCTGTTTCCTTTTTATTTCTTAAGCCTTTGGTGACCATATTGTAGTCGAGGAAGTAGGTGAGACGTAAAGAAATATTGTTTTGAACCGGGGCGTCAAAAGTTCCTTCTAGGTTTCTGATATATGAGTCACCAACGTAGTTATCGACTGACGCGGCTGAGTTTCGATAGAGGATGACCAACCCGCTACCAGGAGCGAACCACCAAGAATATTTAATTTCAATGTTGAACGTGTTAAAGTTGAGGTCATTTACATCATCCAGATCAGCCGCTGTGAGATCTCCATTTTTTTCAAGGATGTAGAAAGACAGGTAGTCGATGTCTGCATATGCATGACGCAGTTGCAGCGTAAGAGAAGATTTGGGCGTGAAAACGTATTGTGCGTTGATGATGTTTTCAATTCTGTATTGATTCCGCTTCCCGAAGTAAATCAAATCTGGGTCATTGTCAGGGACGTAGCCATAGTCACTTTTTACGTTCGTGATTCGAACCTTCGGCGTTGTAAAAAAGTGATCTCCTAATCTAACTCGTGGACGAAATTCAATTCCGTATTCTTCGCGACCCATGTCGAACCATGGATAGTACCACCCGTTCATGTCCAAGGCTAAGACCTTGCGATAATCTGTGGAGATAAACCCACTGAAATAGGCCTGTCCCGGCACTTTAAACCATCTCCCGGGTGCACGAGGTTCGAAGTAGTTGTATGACACTCCAGGGGTACTTACTAAGTTGATCCCAAAGGCAAAAAATGACTTGGTCAAGTGGAATGCATCGTATCCAACGTAAAACTCCTCAAAGCGATATGGTTTGTACAAGGATCGGTACTCACCCCATACAGCATGTCGATATTTATTGAACGGACCTTGAGGTTGAGTGGTTCGGTATGCAAATTCAGCTTTGTGTCTTATTCTATTGTTTCTTGGCTGAAAACCCAGATCATTCATGTTGAAATCATCCGTCGTTATTTGCTGGAGGGCCCACCAAACCCAATTGCCATTAACCTTCGAGAGGGCCAGTCGACTTTGATAACCATCTGTGACTTTGTTGGTATCGAACAATGCACTTTGACTGGCACTTGCTTCCAGATTGTGACTGCCCTTTTTATTGAAAAAGGAACCTAAGGCCGTAAGCACATTCGCGTCCCTCTACCCGCCTTTTCGTAAAACATTGGTATTCATCAAGCCGAAAGATGAATTGCGATTGAACCGCTGGTCGAGGACGAGCACGTTGTAGTTCGTCATTGGTTCGGTGAGAATTTGAGTTTCTACACCCTCTTCAATTCGGGTCGAATAGTTTGCGTCAGTAATGGCATTCAAAAACCCGACCCCGAGGTTCTTCTTCGTCCGTCCTGAGATTTTCGCGGCATTCAGTAGTCGTGTATACTCCTGCCTGATCTCTACACTGTCATTCGAATTCAATTCAACACCTTGAATGTTTTTAGGTGCCCCACCGATTCGACGAGAATAGAATTGATCACCTTGATTAAATAACTCAGTCCCTTCGGTAAAAAATTGTCGATTTTCCTCAAAATAGTTTTCGAACGGAGACAGGTTTAGGAACTGCTGATCATAGGCGACTTGCCCGAAGTCAGGAATGAGCGTCATGTCCAATGTGAAGCTCTCATTTAGTCCATATTTTAAATCAAGCCCCGCATTGAAATCATAGGATGTTGCCCCATCAAAATCATCGACATAACCACTCACATATGGCATGAGAGAAAGTCTCACTGGCGGATCTATTCCGCTCATTCCCGTGAGCAACCCACTCATATATTCGAGTCTATAGCCCGCGCTTATATCAAGGAAATTCCACGAGTACATTCTCCGAGTTCTTCGGATGCTACGCATGAAATTGAGGCCCCATTCAGACACTTGCTCCTTTGGAAACCGCAAGGCCATGTATGGAAGCTCAACCTCTACTGACCAACCTTCCTCATTGATATCGATGGCGCTTTTCCAAACGGAGTTGAGGCTGAAATCATCACCCTCTGTAGTCGTTCGACTATCGGCTTGTGTGCCTGCTGCGGTTACCCAAAAATTAAAATCACTCAATCCGTCGTTGTAAGGATTGATGAAAAACCCAAACCAATCAACGTTCTTATCCATGTCGTCCCTCTTCGTAAGTTGAGTAAGAATACTGTCCGGATTGGGGTCGTACATCATTGCGCCGATGTACATGGCTTCATCGGTAAATAGAATCTTAACCTCTGTTCTAAATTTTGGATCCTCGGCATCGCCATTTCCAGGCTCGAACATGACAAAGTCTTTTGCGACGCTGACCGTATTCCAAACATCTTCATCCAACTTTCCATCCAATTTCGGAGTGATGGAAATCTTTTGAGCGTCCAGTTTCTTCTTCACGGGTTCCTCATCGGAGGCGCGTAATTGAAGGAATGAAGTGGTTAGCAAGAGTAGCAGGGCCAATCGCATTCGGCGAATCTAGAGGGATAATGAATTCGACTTGAAGCTATTAACGCATTTTTGTGACTTGCGTCGGGATATGTTATGAAAAGAGTGCTGATTAACTATGGATGATAATTTCTTCGATTCGGTGTACCAAGTCGTCCGACTCATTCCACATGGAAGGGTGACGAGCTATGGCGCCATTGGTAAGTACCTCGGAGCGCCAAGATCAGCTCGAATGGTTGGATGGGCAATGAATGGAGCGCATGGAGTTTCGCCAACCGTGCCAGCTCATAGAGTCGTGAATAGCAAAGGTCTCTTGACTGGAAAGATTCATTTTTCGACTCCTTTTGCCATGGAAGAAAACTTGGAGAAAGAAGGTGTAGAAATAAAGAATGACCAGGTTGTGAATTTCAAGAATGTGTTTTGGGATCCGAGTGAGGATCTCAACCTCGAACGCTAATTCACTGCTGATGCAACCCGCTCTAAGTCAATGTTGAATACCTCCTGGCCGTAGCCCTTATTTCCGAGTTTGCTAGTTGGTCTATTCTTGCTTTCCGCTTCAATAATTTCAGAACCTTCTCCTGGAAGCCATGGGCTCATTCCCAATTCAGGCGTCGTAGCAAACCAAAGCGAGATCACCTTTTTCTTTAGAGCAGCACCAATGTGCATGAGGCCTGTATCATGGGTGATCAGTACTAAGCATTGGTTCACTAAACTCGCACTTTGATTGAGGTTGAACATCCCACAGGCGTTAAAAATGGTAGCTTCAGACGCGAGCCGATCCCCACGTTCTTTATCCTCTGGCCCACCTAATAAAATGACTGGCATTTCGATCATGCCGAGGAGTTCCTTGATTTTTGGTTCGGGCAGAATTTTACCATCTGTTTGCCCCCCAATCGCATAAGCGACAAAGCCCGACCTGAAACCTTCTGGCAACGAGTTCAAGGAAACCACGGCTGAGTCAGGAATCAAGTAATCCAACCCTTTTCCATCGTCCTTTATTCCGAGCGGCGCAATGCAGTTGAATGATCGTTCTACAATGTGTCCAATAGGCTTGGTGATTCGTTTGGATCTTACATACAGCCACTTTGCGATATTCCTCTTATCGAGCGTGAAGGACAGCGACTTTGCGGCCTGTTTGCCCCGTTGTGACCTCAGGTTGTGATGCAAGTCCACAACATAATCATAGCTGTTGTTTCGCAGGAGGTCGGCAACTTCAGACACTGATTTTTCTATGGTGATTACCTCGTCAATGTGCGGATTCGACTCCACAATCGCTGCGTATTGCTTCTTGCACAAGTAGTCAATCGTAACCTGACCTGAGAGTTGGGTTTTAAGAGCTCTGACCACCGGAGTCGTTAAGACGATATCTCCAATCGAACTAAACCTGATGACGAGAATCCGAGTGATTTGCTCCATTTTAGTGCGGGTGGCACAATATTACCATTCCAACGTCAGAAAATTATAGATTGCACTTCGTTTGAAACTGCTTGAATGACGCCTATAGTCGATAGCCATACACACATTTATCTTGAAGAGTTCAAGGAGGATTTGGACGAAGTGGTTATGCGTGCTAAAAACTCGAGTGTTCAGTATTACTTCTTGCCCAATATTGATGTCGATTCGATTGCTGATTTGCATGCGACTGCTGATCGTTTTCCGGATAACGCATTTCCAATGATGGGATTGCATCCATGCTCGGTCAAAGAGGGTTTTGAAAAGCAACTGGAGGTAATTGAACAGCACTTGTTTAAACCAGTGAGAAAGTATTGGGCGGTTGGAGAAATTGGGATCGACCTCTACTGGAACAAATCAACTTTAGGAATTCAGGAAGAAGCTTTTAGGCAACAAATAAATTGGGCTAAAGCGCTCAAGCTCCCAATTGTCATCCACGTACGGGATTCATTTGAAGAAGTATTCAAGCTAATTGATGAACTTCATGATGAGCGATTAAGTGGCGTTTTTCATTGCTTCACGGGGACCAAGGCACAAGCGGAAAAAGTGATTGACTACGGATCATTTAAGATGGGTATAGGCGGTGTGCTGACCTTTAAAAATGGAAAGATAGATCAGTTCATTTCTGAGATCGACCCTTCTCATTTGCTTCTTGAAACGGACTCGCCATATCTGGCACCAGTGCCACATCGAGGCAAACGAAATGAACCATCTTATGCCAAACTTGTCCTTGATAGACTGGCAGAATGTTATGGAATGGATGCGGCTGAACTTGGGGCCTTAACGACCAAAAACTGTGAAGAAATATTCAACATACAATTCAGCGCTTATGAAACGCATACTGACGATATTCCTGATTTTATGGACGAGTAATTTACTCGCTCAGGAAGAAGCAAAAGACACCTCTAAGGTCACGCTTGGCGCATATGCCGATGGATACTATTCTTATTATTCAAACGGAAACAATTCGGTTGTTCAGCAACACGACTGCATTGGCGCATACCACAACAACTTCGGACTCAACATTGGCCAAGTAACGGCAGCTTACGACTCAAAGAAACTGCGCGGAGTCATGACGATTCACTTTGGGGACATTCCTCAGATTGCTTGGGGAGGCCAGTATCGAAATCTTCAGGAAGCCAACGCAGGGGTTAGACTTAGAGAACGTCTTTGGCTCGACGTTGGATTCTTCAAAACGCACGTGGGAACGGAGAGCTTTCTTCCGAAGGACAATCTCATGAGCATCATCACCCTCGGAACATTTTACGGCCCATTTTATCAAAGCGGAGCTCGGCTATCATATGACACGAAGAACGATTGGCATTTTGAACTGCATGCAATCAATGGATACAACAGACATGTTGATGACAATCAGTACAAGACATTCGGATTACTCATGTCAAAAGAATTCAATGACAAGTTCAGTATGAGCTATTCAAATATGATGGGTCAAGAGAATGTGGGGTTACTCAATGATGGTTATCTAGTTTATCAGAATGTCTATGCCAACATTGAATCCAAGAAACTGTCTATTCAAATTGGTCTAGATGTCGCTACTGCCAAACAATGGAAGATTGGACACAATTCTGGAAATTGGAACAGTCCTTTAATCGCGGGCTTGGTCACAGCCAAATACAAATTCAACGAACGCTGGTCCCTTAGTGGAAGAGGCGAGGTGTTCATTGACGATGATGGTGTAAATAGCACTAATTTATTCCCGAGGATGATTGACCAATATTCTCAGGGAGTATTGGTACAGACACTTCCGCAAAATGGTCGCGATCATAAAACATATGGAGGCTTGAACATATATGGAGGGACGATTGGCGTTGAATACAAACCAACTCCAAATGGCTTCTTGCGAATTGAAACGCGTGTTCTTCACAATACGAACGCGGTTGTTTCTTCGTATCCGGAAGGATACAAAGACTCCTTTACCGGAATGAACCCAATGCTTGATACTCGAGTCCAAGCTCTTATTTCAGCAGGCTTTTATTTCGATAAAACCTTCAAATTCGCGAAGTGAAGCGAATCCTAATAATTTACACTGGAGGAACCATTGGAATGGTTGAATCGGATGATGGTGAAACCCTCGTTCCGTTTGACTTGGATCATATAATGGCTCAGATTCCAGAGCTCGGGAAACTCCATTTACAACTTGAATCCTATTCCCTTCCAAAGCCAATTGATTCTTCGGATATGCGACCAGAACATTGGTGCACCCTGACCGAGATTATCGCTTCCAACTATGCAGACATGGATGGATTCCTGATTTTACATGGTTCGGACACCTTGGCCTATACCGCCTCAGCGCTCAGTTTTGCGCTCGCTGGGCTGAGAAAGCCAGTAATTCTCACCGGTTCACAATTGCCAATAGGCATGATCAGAACCGATGCGCGAGAGAACTTTATTACGGCCGTTGAACTAGCCGGGATGCATATAAACAATGAGCCGATCATTCAAGAAGTGGCCATATATTTTGAGTACAAGTTGTATCGAGGGAACAGGACAATGAAGGTGAGCGCGGAGGCGTTTGAAGCCTTTGAATCTCCCAACTATCCAGTTTTGGCAGAAGCAGGAGTTCATATTGATCTGAACAAGAAAAACTTGTGGCGATCGCCATTCGACCTTTTTACAGCGAAACCAAAATTTGATTCAAATATTGGTGTGCTTACCATGTTCCCTGGAATTCAGAAAGCACAGGTGGATGCCATCCTTAATGTTCATGGTCAAAAAGGATTGATCCTACAAACTTTTGGCTCTGGCAATGCAACGCGAGAACCCTGGTTCATTGAAAGTATTGAGTCTGCGATTGAAAGAGGATTGATAGTTCTGAACTTGAGTCAATGTGACAAGGGTGCCGTAGAGCAAGGGAAATATCAAACGAGCGCTGCGCTTAAAAGGATTGGGGTCATTGGGGGAGCAGACCTCACTTTGGAGGCAGGAATCACAAAACTGATGTTCCTTCTCGCTCACGAACTTGACCCCGATATTCTGAAGGAAGAACTTACTTCAAACCTCCGAGGAGAATTAACCGAGAGCTAAGTGGGGCGAAATAAAAGACGAGAGAACAAAGCGGTCACAGAACCGGTTGAACGGGTCGAGCCCCCAGTTCAAGAGCCAGTGGCGAGTGGGGCAAATCGGCTGCCTTATTACTTGGTATTTGCGCTGGGCTTTTTGCTTTATGCGAACACCGTTCCTTTCGACTATGCGCTTGACGACAAGTTGTATATAACAGCAAACGAGTTCACTAAAAAGGGTTTCGACGGTATCGGCGAAATTTGGACCAACGACCTTATGACGGGCTTTTTTGGCACGAAAAAGAAGTTGGTTGAAGGAGGGCGTTATCGCCCTTTGGCATTGACTACTCACGCCATCGAGTATCAGATGTTTGGCAAGAACCCGCAGCTAAGTCACTTCATCAATATCGTGCTATATGGACTTTGTGGAGTTATTCTGCTTTTAGTTTTAAAGAGAATTTTCGGATGGAATGAGGAACGGTGGTGGTGGAGTTTGCCTTTTGTTGCAACCGCATTGTATTTAGCACACCCGCTGCATACCGAAGTGGTTGCGAACATTAAAAGCCGGGATGAAATCATGAGCTTTCTGTTCGTCTTGCTGAGCTTTAATGCCGTCCTAAAATATTTAGAACATCGTAAAATGCAAGAGCTTGTACTAAGCGGCATTTGGTTCTTCCTGAGTTTGACATCAAAGGAAAGTGCCGTTACTTTTCTAGGGGTTATTCCTCTCACGCTCATCTTTTTCCCAAAAGGAAATTTGAAGGATTCGTCCATGGCATTGAGCTCGATTGCAGCATTCACCATCGCGTATTTGGCAATTCGACTGACCGTGTTCGGCGATCAAGGGGCGTCTCTTGACGTTGCTCCAGAGTTAATGAACAAGCCATACTTGCAAGCGCAGGGAAGTGAGCGCTTGGCTAGTATTTTTCTGACCATGGGATTGTATTTGAAGCTGCTCGTATGGCCTCATCCTTTGACCCATGATTACTATCCGTTCCATCCATTTAAAACGTTCGAAGAACTGCAAGTAGGAATGAGACCATATGCAGACTGGTCGGACCCGATGACCTTGATTTCTGTAATTGCATATGCAGCCATCCTAGGTTATGGGTTATGGACTCTCGTTCGGAAAATTAAAGGATCAAAGGGCAGTTTGATCGGATATTCATTGCTCCTATACTTCGGAACCTTCATTTTGTTTTCAAACTTGATATTCGACATCGGGGCATTCATGAATGAAAGATTTTTATTCATTCCGTCTTTGGGTTATGCTCTGATTGTTGCCTATTTGTTGACCGAGGTTATCTCGTCCAAGTTTGGGGAGAAGCTCGCCATGAGCTTGGTTGTATTGATACTCGTTGGCTTTTCTGGTAAGACGGTCGTCAGGAATTACGCCTGGGAGAATGACTTTGCGCTTGCTAGTTCAGACATTGAAACTTCTGATGGTTCGGCCAAGGTGAGAATGACGATGGGGAGTGAGCTGCTGGATCAGGCAAAAGACGCGACATCACCCCAAGAAAAGACGCGATTGCTGAAGGAAGCGGAGCAGTACGAATTGTCATCACTGAAGATTTACCCTGCCTACTTTCCGCCGCTTGATATTCTCGGGAACATCTACTATGAGAGCGAGAATTATGAATACAGCATCCACTACTTCGAGCAGGCGGTTAAGAAGAAGCCCAATGACGATCGAATTCTAGGGAATTTGGAAGCGGTTGCTATCAAAGCCAATGAAGTGGGCTTGTATGAAGCCGCCATTAAAGGGTATAAAACTGCCGCGCGCTTCCGGAAGGGTGAAGGAAGGTCCAGGATTTACGCCAGTGTCGGAGAGGTCTATGGAAAGGGAATGAATGACATGGTTAATTCTAAGAAGTTCCTCAATAAGGCGATTAAACACAACCCGCAAAACGCATCTGCTTATCAGAAGATTGGGATTGTGTTTGCAATGACCGGAAGTGCCGATTCAGCGTTGTACAGCTTCAATAAATCTTTGGAACTTGAACCAGAGAATGCGAGGGTCATGTTGAATCTTGGAATCCTTTATAGTCAGATGGGAGATGCAGAAACAGGCAATCGTTACATGCAAGAGGCGGTTCGCCTTGATCCTTCTCTCGCCCCATCAAAATAATCAGGTCTTATAAGTACTTTTGCGCCCCGCCAATTGGAGAGGTGGCAGAGTGGCTGAACGCGCACGCTTGGAAAGCGTGTTTACGGAAACGTAACGGGGGTTCGAATCCCCCTCTCTCCGCCAGTTATAATAAGGGTTTCAGAGTTTATCAGCTTTGAAGCCCTTTTTTCATTTGCATACTATTTGCATAATAATAGGCTGGAATACGACCTTTCCTACGTGAAGGATTATCCTCGATTTCAACACCCACTTTGCCCCCAACACCCTATGAATAAAGGGGTTTGGCTGTGGAGTGGTGTGGAATGGATGGTTCTGGCATAAAACAAACGCGGCAGGGTACAGCCTTTGGAGGGGTGGGTAAGCCGCACACCTGCTCGCGTCTGATGAGTAAACTATAGTTCGTCCGTGTATTCACTAATTGGCTTCTCGATACCGTTTCTGAGGTCGGCTAGCTGTTCGTCTGTGTACACGATCTGCACGGTGTAATCAGAATATCGTGATTCAGATATTATGAATTGAGCTTGACTCTTGTTTGAAGTTACACCTACTGTAAAATCTTCGTAGCTGACATCTGAGCCGATTTTGATTCTGATGTCAGGGTAAGAGACATCATCGCTAATGCGAACACTAAAGTCGGGATATGAAATGTCATCATCAATGTAAAATGTCACTTGACTTTTTACCGTCAGTCCTGAGATGACAAATAATAGGAGTAAGAACTGTTTCATCTTTTCATTTTTAAATGTTGCACAACTTCGTCATAACGCTTATCGGAAGTAATATCAACCCCCCTGTTCGCAGGATAACGCGTATTGATTTGTTAAATAGGTAGTGCTTTAGTTTGCACTAAGACCAAAGTAGAACTTATTAGTTTATCTACCTGTTTAAAGACCCCACCACACTAATCACCCAAAATCTAATTGTAATAAGCAATTGGAGGATTCCATTTTATACATTTGAGCGCTTTAGTAACTAAACGAACTAAGAAAATCTGCAAACGGAAAGAGATCAGAGAAAAGAATTGACGTTACACAACGTTGGCTATCTCGGTACTTTCTATGTTTGACAGCCTTAAAAAACAATCACAAGCAAATCCAAATCAATTAGTATGAAACGTATCTTTTTATCAATTGCAATCGCTGTGGCCATGATGGTTTCAGGTATTGCTCTTGCACAAGATGATTCCGCTGCAGCTGCTGATGACTCGACTGCTCAAGAGGAGATGATGGCAGACTCAGCTCCAGAAGCAGCCCCTGAACCAGAGGCAGTAGAGCCCGCTGCGGAAATGGACATCGAAGAAGTCGCTCCAGAGGAAGATAGAAGCCTTCACCAAGTAATCAAAGCAAAATTCATCGAGGGTGGACCTGAGTTCATGTCCTTTGTTTTGATCTGTTTGATTCTTGGATTGGCAATGTCAATTGAGCGTATCCTATACCTCAACATGGCCACGACTAACAACAAGAAACTTTTAGAAGATATCGATGAAGCACTTAAGAGTGGTGGAGTTGAAGCAGCTCAAGAGGTTTGCCGAAATACTCGAGGACCAGTCGCAAGTATTTTCTACCAAGGTTTGGATAGGGCTGACCATGGAATTGAAATGGTTGAGAAGTCGGTGATTTCATATGGCAGTGTTCAGATGGGACTTTTAGAAAAAGGCCTTTCTTGGATATCACTGTTTATCGCCTTGGCTCCTATGCTTGGATTCTTTGGAACAGTAATCGGAATGATTTCGGCATTCGACGCGATTGCCGCTGCGAACAACATTTCCCCGGGTATTGTTGCTGGTGGTATTGGAGTTGCATTGATCACTACTGTCTCTGGACTTTTAGTTGCGATGATCCTTCAGATCTTTTACAACTACATTGTCGCTAAGGTCGACAGCATCGTGAATGAAATGGAAGACGCGTCGATCTCTTTGGTCGACCTTCTTATTGAGCACAAACTGAATAAATAATCTGAGCAATGTTTCAGAAGGTAAATACAATAGTAATGTGGGTGTTCATCGCCATTGGGGTTATCCTCATGGTTATGACAATGTTATCAGAGCCCACAGCTGAACAAAGCGAGTGTGTTGAATGCGGTGCAGGGGGAGGATTTATTACCCTTTCCTACGTGCTCCTCATCGGCGCCATCGTTGCCGCAGTAGCCGGTTCTGTCGTTTCGATAATGATGAAACCGGAATCTCTCAAAGGGTCGCTCATAGGAATTGGCGCAATGTTGGTTGTTTTCGCATTGAGCTTCGTCCTTGCCGATGGTTCTGTTGAACCAATGTATGGTGATATCACTGAGTCTACTTCGCGATGGAGTGGCGCCGGACTGTATACGTTTTACATACTCTTCGTTCTTGCCGTTCTCTCGATTGTGTACAGCTCGGTATCAAGATTGATGAAATAAGCATATGGCAAGGAAGAAAAGAGAACTTCAGGAAATTAATGCAGGATCGATGGCTGACATCGCCTTTCTCCTCTTGGTCTTCTTCCTCGTAACCACAACAATGGATAGTAGTTGGGGATTGGCGCGTAAGTTGCCACCGCCATTGCTAGACAATGTTGAGAAACCACCGCCCATCAAAGACAGAAATGTGTTTGTTGTGTTGGCAAATGCCAACGATCAGCTGTTGGTGGAAGGGGAATTAATGGAGATCTATGAACTTCGAGCTGCAGCGAAAGAGTTCATTGCAAATCCAATGCGGAAGGAAGACCTACCAGAATTTAAAGATGTGGATGTGAATCTGCTTGGCCCACGCAAAGTTTCGAAGCAAGTCATCTCCCTTCAAAATGATAATGGCACTTCGTACAATTTGTACATTCAGGTTCAGAATGAGTTGGCAGCAGCTTACAATGAACTCAGGAATGACTTGGCCGATCAAGAGTTTGGGATGTCATATGATATGCTAACCGAGCTTGCGGAACCGGAAGACAGTGACCCAAAGTACAAGACCATGATTAAGGCAATTCGTAAGGTATATCCACAGCGAATTTCAGAAGCAGAACCTAAAGACGTAGGAGGAAATTAGTATGTCTAAGTTCAAGAAAAAAGGAGATGAAGGAACGCCTGCAGTAAGCACAGCGTCCCTTCCGGATATTGTTTTCATGTTACTCTTCTTCTTCATGGTAACTACGGTTATGCGGGAAGTAGATTTAAAAGTGAAAATGAGTCAGCCGGAAGCAACAGAAATCACCAAGCTTAAAAACAAGGCGTTGGTTGACTACATATACATAGGGGAGCCGGTCAATTCTGAGCTCTACGGTACAGTCCCTAAGATTCAATTGGATGATGATTTCTCAACTGTTGAGGAGATTCAAGACTATATCATCCAACGAAGAGCTGAGCGCAACGAAGCTGAGCACGGATTAATCACGGTTTCTCTTAAAGTGAATCAAGAAACCAAAATGGGAATCGTCACCGAAGTAAAACAAGAACTTAGAAAGGTTCAGGCTCTCAAGATTAATTACTCTACAAGAGAGAAAGCTGACCCGACGAAGTTCTAATACGAATTATTGGATTTGTTTGAACCCTGGCCTTACGCCGGGGTTTTTTGTTTGTTGGAACGCCTCAAATAGAGGGCGACCATTCCAACTGCGACCACCGCGATCGATATGATCGACAGATACCATTCACCTTCATTAGCGCCGAGCGTTTCGACTTGTGACTCGATCCTTTCCATTCCAATCATCCAGATCAAGAGAACAGCTAGGGCGTTATTGATGAAGTGGCCAACCATTGGAATTATCAATGATCCCGACCAATGGGCAGCATACCCGAAAATGATGCCTAGAACCATCCTGGGCAAAAACCCGAGAAACTGTAGATGGAAGAAAGAAAACAAAAAGGCAGTGGTCCAAATTGCGATATGATAATTCTTCGATACGCGCAAGAATATGGGCTGCATCATTCCTCGGAAAAACGCCTCTTCGGCAATGGCAGGAGCAAAGGCAATCAAGATGAGATTAAAGACTAAATCTCCAGTGGTTTCCATGGTGAGAAAGACTCTTATCAGTCTCTCGGCACTTGCTTCGGTCTCATAAATCCAATCTTCGACTCCAGACAAAAACCCGGGTAAATGAAGACCGCTATTCCATTCAGCCATGAGGTTGATAGCAGGCAATGCAGAGATCATCAGGATGGAAAAGAGTACCAAGCTGCCGACCTGAGCGCTTGGCCATTTCAATGAATAGGGGCGCTCGGGAGCAGCCCATCGATAGATCAAATAAGGAACAAGGAATAGCCCAATGGCTTGCATGATCTGTAATATCTTCAGGAAGAATACACTCTCGCTATTCGGATCGGAAACGGAACCGAGGTTGTTGAGCATGTTAATACCATCACCTGCAATCATGGATGGAATCATTGCGACGACGAAGAGAACGAACATGGACCCGAATCCGATAAGGCACAACATGACCAGTTGGGCTAATGGGTGGGCAGATTTAAAGCTCTCTCTCATGAGTGCAAATTGAATTTACTTTTGCAGAAGCAAAAATGGTGAAGATTGGAGACATAGAATTAGGAGAATTTCCATTACTCCTTGCCCCGATGGAAGATGTTAGCGATCCTCCATTCAGGATTCTCTGTAAAAGACACGGGGCGGACATGATGTACACGGAGTTTATTAGCTCCGAAGGACTGATCCGCGATGCCTTCAAGAGCGTTCAGAAATTGGACATTTACGATGAAGAAAGGCCCATCGGAATTCAAATCTTTGGCGGCGAAGAAGAGTCGATGAGAATCTCAGCGGAAATCGTTGAGCGTGCTAACCCGGATGTTCTCGATATCAACTTTGGCTGTCCCGTAAAGAAGGTGGTCAATAAAGAGGCTGGTGCTGGAATTCTAAGAGATATTCCTAAAATGGTGAAGCTGACCAAAGCCATTGTTGAAAGCACTTCATTGCCTGTAACCGTAAAAACCCGACTCGGGTGGGATGATAGCGCCAAGTATATTGTTGATGTCGCAGAGCGCCTCCAAGACGTTGGAATTAAAGCCATTTCTATTCACGGCCGCACAAGAGTTCAGATGTACAAAGGCGAAGCCGACTGGTCATTGATTGGCGATGTGAAAAACAATCCTCGAATCCAGATACCTGTTTTCGGAAATGGAGATGTTAATACCCCAGAAAAGGTAATCGAAATGCGTGATCGATACGGGGTGGATGGCGTGATGATAGGAAGAGCCGCGATTGGATATCCTTGGTTTTTCAACGAGGTAAAGCACTTCATGAAAACCGGAGAACATTTGCCAGGCCCCACAATTGCGGATCGAGCTGCGGTCGCGAAAGAACACCTAGAGAGATCTGTCCAGTGGAAGGGAGAGAAGCTCGGGGTGCTGGAAATGAGAAGGCACTATTCAAACTATTTCAAGGGCGTACCTCATTTTAAGGAGACGAGAACACAGCTCGTTACTGAGCACGATCCCACTTCGCTAGTGCAGATTTTGGATGGAGTTGCTGAGAATTACGAAGAGATTACCGTTTGAAGACGATCTCTGGTCAGTAGCACTTTCACAGGCAGCAAACTAGCGAGTAAGCCGATTCCGAATACGACGGACACTACAGCAACAATGTCCATCAAGTGAAGCTCCACTGGGTAGTATTCAACTAATCCGCCTTGCAACGGAAAGAAACCAACGCACTGTTGAAGGAGAATGATGATGATGCCAAATCCCAATCCTAAGAGCGCCCCAAGACCTGTAATCAGAATTCCCTCGTAGAGGAAAACCCTTCTCACATCATTGACTGTTTGGCCAATCGACCGAAGCAGTGAAATATCCTTCCTTTTCTCAATGATGAGCATGGTGAGACTTCCGATGAGATTGAAGGTCGCTACGACAAGAATGAAGCTGAGAATGAAAAAGGTAATCCACTTCTCAGTTGCATTCGTTTTAAAAATGATGTCATTCAACTCAAGTCGTGTCTTCACGGAGTATCCGGGCCCGACCAATTGCTCAAGAGAGCTCTTTACGTCTGATTCGGAAGCCCCTTCGGCGAGTGTAATATCTATGAACGAAGACTTACGTTCATAAGCCAATAAGTCTTCGGCGTACTTGAATGGAACATAGATGTACTTGAAATCAAATTCCGGATTTAGACCAACAATCCCGGTTGCCATGATCCTCTTCATAGTGAATTTACTGGTCGGAGACATTGCGCGTTCTGCGCCTCTTGTTGCCGAGTAAATTTTAATGGATTCAAGGCCGTCCCGGATAAACAGGTTCAAGTTGTCTGCAATTCCATAACCGATGATCGAGCCATTCGCTTCCCTTGATGATAGGGCGAGTTGCCCTTCGATCACATACTCTTCAAGGCCCAGATTCGGGAGATAAGACTGTTCAATTCCTCGAAGTGTCGCCACCGTTTGCTGTTTGTCATATTGAAGGAAGACCGTTTCTTCAAGTACCGGAGAAAGACTTGAAATTTCATCCATGTTTTGGATTGAGGCGTAATCAATCGAGTCCATGGATATCGTCTTGCCTCTTTCGGGGGCAATCCGGATATCAGGATCGACGGTCGTGTACAGATCTGCCACCAAGGTTTCCAGGCCGTTGAATGCACTCAACACAATAATCATAGCCAGACTCCCTATAGCGACGCCGCTTGCGGCAATGGCGGAAATGATGTTGATGACGTTTCTGTTTCCCTTGGAAAACAAGTAACGCCTCGCTATTGAGAAACTAAGATTCAATTCTCCTTATCCAGAATTTGATTGATACGATCGGCGTAGTCGAGTGAATCATCGTGATAAAACCGAATTTCAGGCATCTTACGGAACTGGTTTTTTATGCGCTGGTACAGGCTGTGAGAAATCTCTTGGATGGACTCATTTAGCGATTCAACCAAGGCTTTCGGTTCCTTGGTTGGGAATGCGCTAAGGTATACGCGTGCAAAGCCGAGATCAGGAGCAACCCTGACGATGGTGACCGAAACAATGTTCTTGTCGCACAGGTGCTTATAGTCACTTTGGAGCAAGAGCCCAATTTCTTTTTGAATAAGCCTTCCAACCTTTTGCTGCCTTACACTCTCCATAGGACAAAAGTATCAATTGAAGAGAGCTTAACTTTTGGTCAATCATTTACGTCTAAAGTGTAGTTTTATCCTACACTAGATTGAATATGAAGAGAGTTCTACCTTTAATTTCTGCCATTATCTTCTGCTCGCAAGCATTTGCTCAGATATCCATCACTCAAGCTGATTATGGACAAGCAGGAGACAGCATCGTAGTTGGCTACGATCAACCGTCAACTTCAATAAGCGTTGGAGGAACCGGCTCCCAAACGTGGGATTTCACAGGTTTATCCTTGAATAATATCAATACGCTTCACTTTGAAGATCCATCGAATACGTACAGTGGCTCTGAATTCCCAGATGCTGACTTGGCGATTGAGCGTTTAACCGACACCATCTTTTTTCAATCGACGAGTACTGAATTTGTTATTGATGGAGTGGCTGGAGACGGTTTTGGGTTGGGGGTTTCCGTGATTGCGGATTTCGAGCCAAATTCCACCCAAGTCGAATTTCCTTCTACTCTGAACACCACGTTTGTGGACACAGCTCAGTTTGATTCGATTGTGAGTTGCGTTGAATTAGGCTTTGGATCAATATGCGATTCGGCCAGACTGAAAAGGATTTTGATCGGAACAAGCGTCTTCGATGCTTATGGAGATATATCCACACCAGGAGGAAACTATACGACGGTTCGTCAATATTTCAGAGAGGACAACAAAGACACCCTTTGGACCAAAATTCCATTTATTGGGTGGACGTTATTTTATGATAGCATAAGCGTGGTTCACAATTATCGATGGATGGCAAATGGCGAGGGTTGGCCTGTTCTAAGTGCCATTGCAAACTCTCAAAATGGACTCATTCTAGATGCCGAATACAAGGTTGATGAAAACGTACTTGGATATGTTGATGTTACCCAGAATCCAAATTGTACCGGAGATTGCAATGGCTTCGCAACCGTTGCGGCCGTTGGTGGGGTTCCACCTTACACCTACGCTTGGCCAAGTTCGGCGGGAAGTCAAACAACTGCTACAGCCACTGCGTTGTGCGCTGGCACTTACATCGTTACGGTAACAGATAATGATACTGGAGAGTACGAAGTCGAGGTCACATTGGATGAACCAGCCGACATCTCAATTGCAGGTGCGGTTCAAGGTGTGAGCGTCGGAGGCGACGGTGCGATTGACGCGAATGTGAGCGGTGGAACAGGAGCATTCACTTTTGCATGGTCTGGACCTGATGGGTATACAGCTTCTACTGAGGACATTAACGATATTGAAATTGGTGATTATACATTGATTGTAACAGATGCTAATGGCTGTTCAGACACCATGGTGTTTACAGTTGAATTGACGGGTCTTACTAACCTTGGCTCGGAAGGGCTTAAGCTGTATCCTAACCCAGCTACCGAGTCCATCATGTTGACAAGTGCTAACATTCTCTCAACTTACCGAATGACCGATTTGCTAGGAAACTTGGTCTATTCAGGAACATCAACGAAGAACACGCTTGAGCTCGATGTTCGACAGCTTCCAGAAGGAGTCTACCTCATCGAAGTTGAAACGATCAAAGGGTTACATCTCCAGAAAGTGACGGTGCAGCATTGATCCACTTCAAACGCTAAGCTGACCTCGGTCATATTCTCGGAGCTCATTTGAAATCACCTTTGGTTTCTCATTTTGAGCAATGTCCGAAGCCAAACAAACCACGACATGCTTTCACTGCGGTGAAGATTGTATTGAAGAGCATATCGTCTTTGAGCAACATGATTTCTGTTGCCAAGGTTGCCGAACTGTGTATTCACTCCTCAATGAAACAGGTCTAAACACCTACTATGACATTGAGCGGAACCCGGGGCCAACAGTCAAGGATTCCGAAAACTCCAATGAATTTCTAAACCTCGATGAAGTAAAAGGAAGACTCCTTGATTTTACCGAGGGAAACCAAAGTAAAATCACGCTATATCTTCCTTCCGTTCATTGTGCAGCCTGCATTTGGCTGCTCGAGCGCCTCGAAAGATTAAACAAGGGCGTCATCAAATCAGAAGTCAATTTCATCAGGAAAGAAGTAACCGTCATTTTTAATCATGACATCATTTCACTTAAGGATTTAGTTGACTTATTAGAATCGCTTGGTTACCCGCCAGACCTCCAACATCAGAAACAACCAAGGTCAAAATTCAGAAGAGAGCTGATCTTGAAATTGGGCGTGGCAGGGTTTGCGTTTGGAAACATTATGCTCTTTAGTTTTCCCGAATACTTGAGCTTGAACGAAGAATCGTTATCGGAATTCGCTCCTCTGTTTAGCTATTTGAATTTGTTGCTGGCTATTCCTGTTTTGCTCTATTCCAGCACCGAGTATTTAAGAAGCGCATGGAAGAGTTTGAAGGTACGCTACCTAACCATCGACGTTCCGATTGCCCTCGGTATTATCACCCTATTTGCCAGAAGCTCGTATGAAGTGATCTCGGCAACAGGAGCCGGATACTTTGACTCGTTCGCTGGCTTGGTATTCTTTCTCTTAATTGGAAAATGGTACCAAGGAAGAACCTATGAAGCCCTCGCCTTTGACCGGGATTTCAAGTCGTATTTCCCAGTAGCCGTAAACCGGTTGAACAAGGGGGGAGAGGAAGTCTGCCTTCTCGAAAACATAGAAGTTGGCGACCGAATAAAAATATTGAACAATCAAATTGTTCCAACGGATTCAGTCTTAATCAAAGGGGTTGCATCCATGGACTACAGCTTTGTAAACGGCGAATCAGATCAAGTACGAAAACAAGAAGGAGAGCTGCTTTTCGCGGGAGGCCGACAATGTGGTAGCGCACTTGAGGTTGAAGTTTATAAACCTGTTCAACAGAGCTACCTCACAAGTCTTTGGAATCAATCAGCGTTTAGTAAGGATTCGGATTCCCGAGATCTCGCATCCTTAGTCGATAAGGTGAGTAGATACTTTTCGATTGCTATACTCACCATTGCTTTCGGCTCTCTTGCTTATTGGTTGGTGGTAGATAGTACCGAAGCAGTTGACGCATTCACGGCAGTCTTGATTATTGCTTGTCCATGCGCCTTGGCGCTCAGTATGCCGTTTGCGTCGGGGAATGTCTCTCGAATATTGGGAAGGCTCGGATTCTTTGTGAAGAATACGCGAATCCTAGAACAAATAGCGGATGCAGATCATGTTGTGCTTGACAAAACAGGAACCCTCACTAAAATCAATTCTACCACTGTTCGGTTTCAAGGAGCCGTTCTCTCTGAAGCTGAACAGCTAGCCTTAAAATCGATTGTATCAAATTCTACCCATCCGCTGAGCATGGCCGTGGCCAATTACCTCCCCGTTCAAGCTCACAAAGTGATCAATTTCCGTGAAGTCCTTGGCCTTGGCATAGGAGGAGAGGTTGATGGAATTTCGGTCAAAATGGGGTCGGCCCAATTCTGTGATATTGACCCACAAGCACAAGTGGTTGATGCATCTGTCGTTCATGTCGTGGTAGATGGTCGTTATCTTGGTTATTTCAGGATTGAGAAGAGTTTACGGAATGGAATTTCGGAATTGATAAAAAGCTTGGCGAAAAGATATCGGCTTCATTTGTTAAGCGGGGATAATGACTCCGATAAGCAGAGAATGAAGGAACTCTTCGGCACTGAGGACGCCCTGCATTTTAATCATTCCCCCACGGATAAGATGCATTATACTGCAAACCTCCAATCCGACGGTAAAAGCGTCATTATGATGGGAGATGGCCTGAACGATGCTGGAGCCTTAAAGCAAGCTGATGTCGGCATCGCGATTGCGGACGATGTTTTTAGTTTTTCGCCTGCCTGTGATGCCATATTGCAAGCAGATCAGCTCAAGAGACTGGGAGAGTTTGTCAGGTACATCGCGAGAAGCATTACCGTCGTTAAGTGGAGCATCATCATCTCATTGCTGTACAATGTGGTTGGTCTGTTTTTCGCCGTCCGTGGTGAGTTGACTCCTTTGGTTGCGGCCATTCTCATGCCGCTAAGCTCAGTAACAGTTGTTGCATTTGTGACCCTCCTCACAACCTTGATACGACCAAAATCTAATTAGGCCAAGATCGTAGCTTATTAAAAACTTAATTTTCTAGTCTCAACAAAATCTACCTCCATGAAAACCTTTACGCTCTCCGCAATAGCGGTATTATTTACGTTGAATGTACTGGCTCAGGTTCCTCAGATATCGAAAGATGTCCTCCGAAATCAAGAGCCAAAAACGGCTCCACTCGTTGGTGAAAAACCAAACTATGAGTTGAGGCCGGTCATGGAAAACCAAAGTCAGCACAATACTGCTAGAACTACATCCGAGGCACAAATTGGAATAACGACATATGACTTGATGACCAATGGGTCGATGCTTGAACACATTGTTCGACACGAAAACGGAACGATGTCTACTGCTTGGACATTTTCGACCGTCAATAATTGGTCGACACGGGGAACAGGATATAATTTCTTTAATGGAACAACCTGGGGTACAGCGCCGACGGCGCAATTGGAATCAGTGAGAACTGGATGGCCAACCATCGGGGCAACTGCAGGTGGAAAGGAAATAGTAATCGCCCATGACAACACGAGCATTGAGACAAGAATGACTTCTCGAAGCTCTGTCGGAAGTGGGAGTTGGACCCAAGCTGGGCAGGGCTCCACATTAGCCTCTGATTGGTGGCACAAGTTTGTGGTAGGTGGCCCGGAAGGAAACACTATTCACCTTATTGGAATTACCCAAATTGACGCTTTTAGCGGAACACCATACAATGGATTAGACGGAGCTTTGCTTTATGCTCGTTCTACGGATCAAGGAGCATCTTGGGACATCACTGACTTGCAATTGCCTGGAATAGACAGCACTACGAACATTGGGTTTTCTCCAGATACCTACACCATAGATGCTGAAGGCGATGTGGTTGCCATAGTCGTGTGCGGTTTGGGGACAGGTGTACGACTCATGTAGGAATTGCACGATTTCGTTTTCAGACATTCGATAGGATTGGAGCAATCAAATTTAAGGGTTGTTTATCTGATAATCAGATAGTTCTCTCGGCTAGGAACTTTTCGCGATAATAAAGATATAAAGGAAGGGTCCCGGCCATACCGAAAAGCAATGTGAGAATCCAGATCATATAAGGTCTCTTCATCTGGATTTTTCTACTGTCCTGATAAGTCCATGAAGAATATTAAAACAACTACTAGAAGGTCTACCACGAAGGCACTGGATATATCATTCTGAAACATTCCATGTAGGGTTGCCATTGGGTCTAACCATAGCAGATAGTTGCCGGTTTCAATGCTCACTTTTGCAACGTATAAATTAGGAGCGATGAACCCTAGACCGCTTAGTATTAAGTAGAGAGTTTTTTTCATAATGGGTTTAGCATATGATCACTCCTGCATCAGGCGATTGATGATTGCTTGGGCGGTTTCGAGTTTTTTAAGCTCTTTTTCTAAATCCTTTGTGTCTTCAGTTTTGACCAGGGCCTTCACTTTATCCTGAAGGGCAATTGCATCATCAAGATCTTTCAAATAGGCTTCGAGCACAGTATTGTTGAGATTGTCATAGGTCTTACGGTCGAGATTCGTTCTCGTCTCCCGATGAGTCGAAAGCATACTCCTTTTCTGCTGCCCAAAAGCGAGTACCGTAGCCTCATACAGGTGCTTCTTCTTTCCGTAATACTCTTCTCCTTCCAACATCTTCTCATTTCCTTTCCACAAGGTTGCTCGCCCCGAGATCATTCTTGCGAGCTTAGATTTCTTTTCTTCCTCAGCGATCAATGCTTCAACCTTGATGATCTGATCTTGTGGATATGTTTCGTCCTTTTTAATGCCAGTCGCATCCTTATATAGGTTTAATGCTTGCGGGTAATTCTTCAACTCAAAGTGCTTATTGCCTAAAGCAATTTTATTGTCGTAATCGGCTTGAATTCGCTTCTGTTCTTCAAATTCCCGCTTCCCTTTCGGTGTTTCCTTCCAGTCAATTAGTACCATCTGGTTCCTTAGGGCCTGCTTTTTCTCAAGTTCACCTGTTTTAATCAAGAGTGTTGGCAAAGACGAATTGAAATGATTTCCCAGCTTAGCGCCAAGGACCTTGGTCCAAATGCTTAGAACGGGTTTCAGTATTTCATGCTCAGTGTAAGCATGCTTCAATCCCCATTTTGAATCTCCCACCACAGCACTGGAATCCATCCGATCCATATTCGAAAAGAAACCATTGACCAACTCACTGTTGTCAATATTCTTAGTCACTTCACCTGACGCGGAGTCAACAATCATATGTGAGACGAGCACTCCGTGTTGAAAGCTTATTTTCTCAGATTTTGCCGAACCGCCAGCCCGTCTGTATTCGAGAGTCCATTCCCCATCAAATTTTCCGTTCATGTCAAAGGAACCGTCCACATTGAGTTTTTCGAAACTGACGCTGTTTCCGTACATCAAGTATTTATAGCTGAATTTTCCGCGGAAAGTGTTTTTATAGAATGATGCTTGAGTTACTTTAATATCCATTCCATTCGCTTCATCTCGAAGTCGATTGGTCCACATTCCGTTCTTTTTACCGTTTAGATATTGACCAGTAACGGTCTCCGAGAATGACTCATTTTTCACAGTCACTACCCAAGCTAGGTTCTTCTTATTGTCCTTGTAATTTCCTGTTAGGAGCACCTCGTTTTCTCCACCACGAGCAGGGATCTCTCGAGTTTCAGAATATTTGAACAGTCCATGATAAACCTTCTGATGCATCGCATTTTCCTTGAAGGAGTAGGATGCTTCACCAGCCTCGAACGGGCCTTCGTACATCTGAACTTGCTGTGTTAAGGCTGTAACCGGGAGCACTACTATCAGTGCAAACAGAATTTTCTTCATGACCACTTATTATGACATCAAATCAAAAAGAATTCTTGCAATTCTCAACAGATTTGTGAATAAATTATCTCGTCACCAAAAGACTGTGCGAGTGGCGGTGATCTCCTTGTGAAATATGCATGGTGTAAAATCCACGAGACAAGGACTCCAAGCCAAAACCCGTAAATCGATTCATACCTATGCGCAAATTTCGATTTGTACTTATTACAACTCGACCCCCTGCGTCAATGACCGAAATCTGTGCATTTCCGGCTTCTTTCGATTCGATAATCACGACAGACTCCTGACCAATTGGATTTGGAAACACCTTCGTTGAGAGCGCCGCACTCTTTTGATATCCTGCCGGCGGGGTGGTGTCAACAATGGTGTCGTTCGAGGGGCGATAAATAACCCTCAAACTGTCCATGACAACATCAGTGAGCGGGCGGTTATTACCATTAACAGATACTCCACCAATTGCTTGAACTACTTCAAAGCTGTCAATGACCATCCCAAAAACTGGGTGAGCCGAGGAAAACGGAGCATTGTCAAAATCAAGATAAGTGTTGTTGACGAGGTTAATAAAAAATTGACTCCCCCCTGTGTTAGGGCCGGAGTTCGCCATTGAGATGGTCTTTTGAACATTGCTCAATGTACCCGTGGAATCGAATTCATCTGGGATCGTATAACCAGGGCCTCCTGACCCAGTGCCTGTTGGATCTCCTCCTTGGATCATGAAATTGTCAATTACACGATGAAAAATCACACCATCGTAGTATTCCTGATCAGTCAAATCAATGAAATTACCGGAGGTGATTGGTGTCAATGAGTCGGACATCTCGACGATGAAGTCGCCCATTGTTGTGTAAAATTTGATTTGTGTTTGAGCTGTGGTTTGAGCTGCACACAGAAGAAATATTCCGATGAATAGGACTAAATTTTTCATGTTAGAGGGTTGTGCCAAATTAGTCAATATCGAGTTGCAATCAAGAACTGTTCAGTTTTTTGATTGGTTCTCGAAACGCAAGTTCAAGAAAAAAGGGGGCCCAAAAGGACACCCTAACCTAATTAAACAGCCTTCTCCCAAAGACTAGTTCACGTACAAGTTCGTACTCTCAGCAATAACTGAACAGACCTTTTTGCGGTATTGATCGTCCAATATTTTCTCGAGCTCTTCTGGAGAACTCATGAACCCAAGCTCCATGAGAATAGCAGGGCTATTACTGTTCTTGACCACGTAAAATCCGGCTGTTTTTACCCCTCTGAATTGAATGTCCTTGGCGACAGCTAATTGCCCAAAAATCTCTCCGTACAGCTTACTTTTTAGCTGGTTTACATCTTCTTGTTCGCTCAGGTAGAGTTCAATTCCTTGGGCGGAGTCAGATTTACTTTCATTAAAGTGGAGAGAAAGGTAGAGTACATTCTCAGTGCCATAGGTGGCCATGGTTCTCTGTTCGAGAGACATGCTCCGATCGTCTTCTCTCAAGATTATGGATGATATGCCTAAAACTTTGAGTTCGTCTCTAAGAGTCAATGCATACTTCAGGCTTAGGTCCTTTTCGGTGTGATCCCCGACTTGAACCCCATTGTCCTTGCCTCCATGAGCTGGATCGATGATGACCAGAAACTTCTCTTTACTAAGATCACTGGCTCCGAAATCTAGCAGGCTCAGACTTAAAAATTTCTCTGGATCTACATGTTCTTCGTTCTTGAGAATTTCAAAATGCAGATGTGGCCCAGTGCTTTTTCCAGAAGTCCCACATTTTCCAATTAATTGGCCTGATTCAACATTTTGCCCCTCTACAACTAGTATTTGATCCAGATGGGAGTAACGCGTCTCGAAACTGTCAGCATGGTCGAAGCCAACTCGAAGGCCATGGCCAGTTGAGTAGTGTTCTACCAAGACTACGGTGCCCGTGCTAGAAGCAAAGACATCGGTTCCAACTTCTGCCGCCAGGTCAAGTCCTTCGTGCATTTGAGACTCAGCAGATCCTGGCCCTTTTCGCATTCCGAAAGAGGAATACCTCGTGACTTTTGAAAGGTTGATAGGTGAAACAAAATGGGGAGTTAGCACTTGGCTTTCTTCCTGATGCGGTTTGTTGACGGTCTCAATTGAAAACGCATATACGAGCATGATAATCATGGGTAATGAAAGGAAAAACAATCCTTTTTTCATGGTATTTGATTTTGGTTGATTTAGCTGTCGTACGCGCTTTTTAATCAAACTTTGGGAGAAGGGAGAAGCCATCAATGGCAGATCAGATTTTTGGAATTGGAGCTTGAGCAACAACTCGCTGTAAAGTATGCGGTCATATCCTGGAGCAAAATCATCGTCCGCTTCAAATTCATGGATTGCTGAAAGCTCATTGCTCAGATATCTAAATATGGGATTGATCCAAAGTATGACCCTTGCCATATTCATCAGCCATTTGTCAAATTCATGGTTGAATTTTACGTGTCGTCGTTCATGGTTTAGGATGGCGCTTCGTTCGGCCGGCACCATCTCATCAAAGGTTGGAGGGACATATACCGAGCCAGCAAATGCAAAAGCCATCTCGAACTCGTCGGTGATAAAAGCATCAAGCTTTGAATCGAAGTAGGAGTACTTCCGGAGTTTAGTTTTTAGAGATATCCATCTGACAACGTAGATGAGGAACCAAACCAAACCCAAGCAATAGAAGAATTACGTACGAGAGAAGCGAAGTGTAATTGAAAGTTTGTACGCTGAGTTGATTCTCTGGTTCGACAATTGCATCACCTGCCTCAACGGAATTGAGAATGGCGCCAAGATCAATAGTCACATCCAAAGGAGCAGTTGATTCGACAACTGTGTAGTGAAAGTTTGGAATCATCAGTAACATGACCACGGCCGACAGAATGTAAATACGTTTCCATCGGTAGTGATTCATTTTGGAAAGAGCCGACCAGTAGAATAGGCCAAACGCAAAGAGGCAGAATTGAAATTCCAAGAAGAGGATTGTCCAATGACTCATCATATGCTCAAGATTTTTGTTGGCCTGTTTTTAAAATCGCACCGATCTCCTTCAGATCCTTGTCGCTGAGGTTCTCTTCACTGACCATGAATGAAACGAGGGACTGAAAGGAGCCATTAAAATAGTCTCCAAGGAGCGTTTTAAAAGTGCGTTTGGAGTACTCTTCGATGGAAATGATCGGAAAGTATTCATATGTCTTTCCGTATGCCTTGTGACCCAAGAACTCTTTTTTCTCCAGCAATCTTACGACTGAAGAGACTGTGTTGTATGGCGGTTTAGGCTCTGGCATGAGCTCGATAATATCCTTGACAAATGCTCTATCAAGCTTCCAAATGACCTGCATGATCCGCTCTTCAGTAGGCGTCAAATTTTCCATACCACAAATATAAACTGAAAAAACAGTTATAAAACTGAAAAAACAGTTTAAAATGAGTGAGAGCAACTGAATTCCAACTGAGATCATTGCTGATGAGGATCAGTATTTAGTCTATTCATCATCATTACTTGGGGCATACGCGCCATTCACCTTTGCCCTCAACTCAAAATCTACACTATGAGCGTGATGATCATTCACATTGTCGTAAGCCTAATAATTGCCCTAGCATTTCTGGGGGCCTTCATCTGGGCCATTAAAACGAATCAATATGACGACGACTATTCGCCTTCTGTGAGAATACTTTTTGACGATACTAAACCAAATAACGAAAACGTATAATTCTATGGAACTCGAAAAATTCAGTTACGACAATTCGATAGTACGCAAGTTCATTATCGCGACTGTGGTATTCGGCGTTGTCGGAATGCTCGTAGGGCTGCTAGCCGCTCTTCAGCTCGTTTGGCCGTCGCTTGGTTTCGCCACCGACTTTTTGACTTTCGGTCGTATCAGGCCTCTTCACACAAACGCAGTCATATTCGCCTTTGTAGGAAACGGCATTTTTGCGGGAGTATATTACTCCTTGCAACGGTTGCTGAAAGCCAGAATGTGGAGTGACATGCTCTCGAATGTAAATTTCTGGGGATGGCAAATCATCATTCTTTCGGCGGTTCTCACATTACCATTTGGGTATACAACCGGTAAAGAATATGCAGAGCTTGAATGGCCAATTGATATTGCCATTACGCTATTGTGGGTTGTGTTTGGTCTAAACATGATCATGACAATGGTAAAAAGAAGAGAGCGACACATATACGTTGCGATTTGGTTTTACCTAGCCACTTTCGTCACGGTAGCCATCCTACACATATTCAACTCCTTCGAGCTTCCAGTTTCGTTTTTAAAGAGCTACAGTTGGTACGCGGGCGTTCAAGATGCGTTGGTACAATGGTGGTACGGACACAATGCGGTTGCATTCTTTTTGACCACGCCTTACCTGGGATTGATGTACTACTTCGTTCCAAAAGCGGCGAACAGACCGGTATACTCCTACAGACTATCAATCATCCACTTCTGGGCTTTGATATTTATTTACATCTGGGCAGGACCACACCACTTGCTTTACACTGCACTTCCTGATTGGGCTCAGTCGCTCGGAGTTGTATTCTCCATCATGCTCATCGCTCCGTCGTGGGGTGGAATGCTCAATGGACTACTCACGCTCCGAGGGGCATGGGACAGGGTTCGAGATAGCGCAGTTCTGAAATTCATGGTTGTCGCCATAACCTGCTACGGAATGACAACGTTCGAAGGGCCAATGATGTCCTTGAAAAGTGTAAACGCCATAAGTCACTTTACGGATTGGACCATTGCTCACGTTCATATTGGTGGGCTGGGATGGAACGGCTTCTTAACCTTCGGTATGCTCTACTTCTTAGTCCCTAAAATGTGGGGGTCAAAACTCCATTCTCCAACGCTTGCCAACTTCCATTTCTGGATTGGAACCTTGGGGATTATATTCTACGCCATTCCAATGTATTGGGCTGGATTTGCACAAAGTCAGATGTGGACAGATTTCACAGATGACGGATTCCTAGCAAACCCAATATTCCTCGATACAGTAACAAAACTGGCTCCTATGTATGCCATGAGAGCTTTTGGAGGAGCGATCTACATTATCGGCGTGCTCGTTATGGTCTACAACCTGATCATGACTGCGAAAGCTGGAAGCTTCCAAAAAGAAGAACCAGCAGAAGCTGCAGCACTCACTCCGGTTTACACTCCACACAAGGGGGAGCATTGGCACAGAGCACTAGAGAGAAAGCCATTGATTTTAACCGTCCTTGCATTAGTAGCGGTCAGTATTGGAGGCTTGTTTGAAATCATTCCGACCATGCTTGTCAAATCAAATATTCCAACGATAAGCAGTGTTCGGCCATATACTCCACTTGAATTGGAAGGCCGTGACCTCTACATAAAGGAGGGATGTTACAACTGTCACTCACAGATGATTCGTCCATTCAGAAGCGAAACAGAGCGCTACGGCGAATACTCGAAAGCAGGAGAGTTTGTATATGACCACCCTTTCCAATGGGGATCAAAACGAACCGGTCCTGACCTTGCGAGAGAAGGCGGATCTAAACTTCGGAAACCGAATAGCTGGCATTACAACCACATGCTTGATCCCACCATTTTGTCACCTGGGTCAATCATGCCACCGTATCCATGGCTAATTGACAACGAACTCGACATGAGTTTAACAGCTAAAAAGATCAATGCCATGAGAACGCTTGGAGTTCCTTATCCAGTTGGATATGAGAATAGGGCAGTCGCGGACTTACAGGCTCAAGCCGATGCGATCGCATCTGATCTCGCGGGTTCGGGAATCGAGGTTGCATCGGATCGAGAGATCATCGCGCTCATCGCATACTTACAGCGTTTGGGTCGAGACATCGAGAACGAAGTAGAAACTAAATAAGACTAGAAACCATGTTGAAATTCGTAAAACACCATATGGAAACGATCGCGGGAATTGAAATATATCCGCTGGTTTCATTCGTCATCTTCTTCACCTTTTTTCTGAGCCTCTTCGCCTATGTTATGTTGATGAAGAAGAATCACATTAAAGAACTGGAAAACATTCCTCTAACCGATAATGACTAATTAATCATGAGACTAATCAGAAATATCAAATCCAAGACAATGATGATCCTTTTGATCGCCGTTGCATTTTTGGCTCCATTGAAGCTCTCAGCTTCCTCGATATTGGTCAACAGTACAGGGTTGTCAGATGAGACTTTGTTAATGATACTGCTTGTCGCTTCGGTCCTTCAGGTCATTGCTATTGTGGTAATAGCAAATGTCATCAAGTCATTGGCTTCGAATCGTGACTTATGGCAAATAAAGGGTAGAACCAAGGCCGGAATTATCACGCTGCTTCTCGGTTTAACCAGTGTTCAAGCCATGGCTAAATCCGCTGATTTTGATGCCTTGATTACCATGGATGATACGGGCTTTCTAATCTTAGTGACGCTTAATTTGGTCTTGCTCTTCACATTCCTGTATCTCGTTTCCAAATTAAATGGAATCACGCGGATGATGATGGACGAAGATGGTTCGGTTCCTGAAACCTTCATGGATAAGATGAGAACCATGCTGACTGATGCCGTTCCAATTGACAAAGAAGCCGATGTCGAAATGGACCATGAATATGATGGGATTAGGGAATTAGACAACAACCTACCACCATGGTGGTTGTATGGGTTCTATTTCTGCATTGCATTCGCATTCGTATACATTATCTACTATCATTTTACGGATAGCGGGCAACTGCAATTGGAAGAGTATCAAGTAGAAATGCAGGAGGCAGAAGATGCCAAACAAGCTTTTGTGGCGACACAAGAAAACGTCGTTGACGAAAACAATGTTGAATTATTGACTGACGCATCTGCCTTGACATCTGGAGCTAAGATCTTCAAATTGTACTGCGCTCCATGTCATGCTGAACACGGAGGATCTAGTCCTGGAGGAGTTGGACCAAATCTTACGGACGATCACTGGATTAATGGAGGGTCAACAACAGACATCTTCAA